>Ga0208226_1000065_pt1 | contig 34767 bp, 20 predicted proteins | sample LakMenE18May11ns_FD_150713 | JGI IMG/M metagenome (GOLD analysis project Ga0208226, IMG submission 150713) | Freshwater microbial communities from Lake Mendota, WI - 18MAY2011 deep hole epilimnion ns (SPAdes) | ecosystem: Environmental > Aquatic > Freshwater > Lake > Epilimnion/Euphotic zone ... | reverse complement strand
GTGCTATTATCTAAGCGATCAGAGGTGCGTTTATTTTTTTCTTCAGGTGTTGCGTTGGGATTTCCTCTGCCCCAAGGAGGGCCACCACCACCAGGAGGAGGCGGGGCAACATTTCCCGGAGCTCCAGTGCCACCTTTACCAGCGCCATCAGCACCACCTTGGCCTCGTCCTGTAGAACTAGCCCCACCGGTTCCGGGTACGCCGCCTTGGCTTTTTCCATTAGCGCCCTCCGGAGCTTTACCAGCATTTGGTGCGCCGCCTTTGCCGCCACCAAAACTTTTCATCATGGAAGCCATGCGATCTACTTCTTTGTCTAATTCCGCTTTTCTTTCTTCGCGAGGCAGGGCAAAAAACTTGTTCATTTTTTCAGTCATTTGTGTTTGAAATCGCTCACGCATGATATCGTCAGCTTTTTCTTTTTGTGGCTCGGTCATTTTTTCGCGAAGATTTTTCATGTTTTCGAAGTATTCTCTTCGTTCTTCAGCGGGCATATCGCGCATTTTTTCCATGCTCATTTCAGCCGTCAGGGTCTGATATTGGCGCAGAGTTGAATTGCTTGAATAAGAATACAAGGCGTAACCCGAACCCAAGAGCAATAAGGCAATTAGAACTGACAGAATAATAATTTTATTTTTGGATAATAAAGGCTGCTCAGCCGTTGTTTCATCAGGAATCGCCATGGCTGCTCTCCGGAATATGATTATAAGCCACCCGATTTAAAATCAAAAGATGGCTTATTTGTATCTATAGACAACTTAACTAAACAACTCAACTAAAAAGCCTAGCCGCGCTTACCACTAGTTTGTGGAGGAGCACCGGGTTTGCCACCGCCTGGGGTAGTAACGATACCCATTTCAGCCCGTGTTTTGTCACGAAGTTTTTGGTATTCCATCTTGGCAGCACGGTATTCGGGGGTGCTTTTGTCTAAACGGTCTGAAGTGCGCTTGTTACGTAATTCAGGGGTAAGGGGAGGTTTAGTAGGTTGGGGAGCAGGAGCAGCCTTAGCGACTTGATTACCCCCTGCACCGCCTTGATTACCACCTTGTGGGCCACCGTTTCCATTACCTCCATTAGTATTTCCACCCTTACCGCCCCCTTGAGCGCCAGCTACTTTTTGCTTATTAATGCTTTGTGCTCTTTTAGCATCAATTTCTTTGCGTCTCGCTTCGCTTTCTAGTCTGCGTTTTTCATCGCGATTAATTTCATCGACCAATTGTTTTTTCTGTTCTGCCTTGGTCATTGCAAAAAACGTAGTTAATTTTTGCATGTCTTTGTTTTCGTACTGGCGTTCGCGTGCATCATTTACCTGCGACTTCTGATCACTGGTGAGTTTTTTATCGAGGGTGCGCCATTTTTCAAAACGAGCTTTTTGATCTTCTTTAGACAGCGTAGAAAAATCTACATCTTCCTCAATCATAGCCAATGCACTGCGCAATGGAGCCTCACTCCACCAAGAATAACCAGCATAGGAAATCCCGGCCAATAGTAAGGCAAGAATAATCGTGAGGGCTATTTTATTGGAATTGGACATGCCTTTATCAGCATCAGCATTTTCAGGAACATCTGCAACAGCCATGGTTGAATCTCCGAAATATAATTAAGAACCCGGTGCGACGGTAACTTCATTGGAAACATGCCCATCGGCATAAACAATGTTTCTTCCTCTTCCTGAACCAGACGCCCCGTGATTGTCATCCATGTCAAAAACAAGCACAATGTTTGCTGTACCCCTGCCATCGGTCATCAGTTCTTCCATGCGCCTGCCATTGATATGTGGCATAGATCGGCTGTTATAGCCAACAGGTTTGGTGTAAGGCATGAAGGAAGGTTTATCGCTTGGATATTCGTAACTGTATTTAATATTATACTTTTGAAAACCCGTAGCAACATCAGAACCAGCGGGAAAGGTTGCAGTAGTGGTGTCACCACCGATGATAACTTTCATATAGAGTGAAGTGAATTCGCGGGCACCACCTTTGTTCATATCGGAGGGGCATAAGAATGTCTTGGTGTTTTTCTCAACATAATCGAAGATCTTTTCACCAAAGAAAACGGGGAATCCAATGTTTACATTCTGATATTCTCGATTTGCAATGTCGTAAGCATTCCCGTTAGTTTGTGACAAAGGGTTGGCGAATACACTGCGTTGATAAATCCGATGCGCTTCAGGATATTGCTGCGGGGGATTCTGCCTGTACATTTCCATCGCCAAACCGATTTGCTTCAAATTATTCTGGCAATACATTCTGGCAGCAGTGGATCGAACTTTCTGCACCGCAGGCAGCAGCAACCCAATAATAATACCGATGATTGCAATCACTACCAGCAATTCAATCAGAGTAAAACCATTCTTGTTTGTATTATTCTTTGACATCCGGGAGACCTTTCGGCAGGTTCAAACAAAAACTTTTAAAACTTCATCAATAACACTTAATACCCTTCTGTTTTACACCAAAAAGCATTAAAGAATGATGAGATTACTCATGAATTTAGACATAATTCTATGAATTAAGGCTATAGCAGCTTCAAATGGTTTGGCTAATTTGCCGTTAGTCATTGATAAATAAGGCTTTACGGAACTCTGGGGGTTTGTGTATTATACCGCCTCAGGTATTGTTTATTGTTGTTTTTTCAAACAACGAAACAACGAAAGGTGAAGCCATGAATAGGCGGGATTTTAATCGCAGGGTCTTTTTAGCGAACCTGTCTGCTGTAGGTATTTGCTCTATGGTGAAAGCAGCACCCGTGGCAACCACCTATCCATTTTACGCCATGGATACTGGCTTAAGAGGCCCTGATGTGCCTTCGTTGGAAAAGAAAGTCGCATTACTTGCAAAGCTCGGGTTTGCAGGCATAGGGTGGACTTGGAACGCATCAGAAGCAGAACCATTGCTTAAGTTGCTTGACCAATATAAACTGCAACTATGGGCGGTTTACCTCGCACCCTTCATGGAAGATGCACCCGATAAAGCCTTGCTTACTTATATTTCAAGCTTAAAGGGCAGACCCACACGAATAGAGTTGGCTTTACGCAGCAAAAAATACAAACCCTCCGATCCCGAGGGAGATAAAATCGCATTGCAATATGCTATGCCCTATGTGGAACAAGCTAAAGATTCGGGGCCCGTGATTTCTTTTTACCCGCATCGCTCTTTCTGGCTCGAAAAGGTGGAAGATGGCTTGCGGCTTGCATCCAAAGCTAACCTCACTAATTTGGGTACACATTTTAATTTGGTTCATTGGCGCTGGCAGAATGGGACGGATGAAAAGAAAATCCTTGAGACAGGGAAAAAGCATATCTTTTGCATCACTATTAACGGAATGAAGGATGCAGCCATCGTTTCTCTGGAACAGGGGAATTATGATGTTGCTTCTTTTCTCAATTCCGTGCAAAAATCGGGCTGGACGGGACCTATCGGTTTACAGTCCTATAGTGTTCAAGGGAATTCGGAAGACCTTCTTGGTAGGTCGATGAAAAAATGGCAGGAAGTTACCCGCAACTGGTGATATTAACGGAGTGATTAATGAGCGATCAAGAAATGAACGATGAGAAATTTGAACTCGGACTTAGCTTTCACCAGCAAGGCAACCCCGACCAAGCTGAAATGATTTACCGCGAGGTTCTCAATGGTAACCCAAACCACAAGCACGCATGGTCCAACCTTGGTGCGATCCTTTCTAAAAAAAATAAACTTGAAGAAGCCATCAATTGCTATCGCAAGGCATTGGAAATTGACCAGCAGTTTGGCGAATGCTGGTTCAACCTAGGTAATGCACTGCGTAAAGGCATGAACCCTGTAGGCGCTGAAGCTGCATTTCTTCAGGCACTCAAGTGCAATAACTCCCTGTTTGGCGCAGCAGTAGGTTTGGGTCAGTCTCTTTCCGAACAGGGTAAGTTCCCCCAAGCTGCGGAAGTATTCAAGCAAATCATCGCCCAGAAAAAAGATGACCCCGATCTTTATTCCCATCTTGGTAACGCCCTCAGGATGCAAGGCTTGCGCGATGAAGCCATGCAGGTTTACCAAATGATGCTGAATTTGAGGCCCAATGATCCGAAAATCATCCATCAATATGGTTTGGTCATGATGGATGTTGGTAGGCTCGAAGAAGCTTTCAACCAGTTTAAATATGCTCTAAGCTTAAATCAGGATTACCCCGAAGCTCATAACTCTATGAGCATTGTTTTACAAATGCTGAAGCAGGATGATAACGCCCTTGCGCATAATCTCGAAGCGGTAAGGCTTAACCCCAACTTTACAGAAGCCTGGAATAATCTTGGCAACCTCTATGGCTTGGGTGGGAAACCCAAGGAAGCAATTGATGCGTTTAGGAAGTCGATCGCATTGCAACCGCGGGCCATTCCGTTTCATAGTAATTTGCTCTTGAACCTGCATTATTCGCCAGACATAACCGGAGCAGAAATATACAAGGAACATGCTGGATGGGCAGAAGCGCATCTGAAAAATTTCCCCCCCGCACAACCCTTTGACAATAACAAAGAAGGTGGCCGTAAGCTAAGGCTGGGGATTGTCTCCCCCGATTTTCGTAAGCATACTGTTAATGCATTCATGGAACCTTTTTTAGATTCCATCGACCGAAACAAGTTTGAAGTATTTGCCTATAGTTCTGTTATCAGGCCCGATGAAAAAACTGAACAGTTTAAGCTTAAGGTTGATCATTTTAAGGATGTCAGGCCGATTCCCGATATGATTGCGTCAAGCATGATAAGGAAAGATCAAATCGATGTACTGCTAGATCTTGCAGGCCATACCGCTGGAAGCAGACTGCCTATTTTTGCCTTGAAATCTGCACCCATTCAGATCACCCAGTTCGGGTATCCTAATACCACGGGCATCCCCGGTTTTGGTTATCGCGTTACCGATGCCTTTGCTGATCCTAAGGGATTAACCGAAGCCAATCATTCTGAAGAATTGGTTCGACTTCCTGGCTTGGCGTGGTGTTATCAACCCCCTGCAGATGCTCCTGAAGTGCCCAAGCGTTCGCCCAAGGCGGGTGCAATTATTTTTGGCTCGCTCAACAACATGGCAAAGCATAATGGGAAAGTGCTTTCGCTATGGGCCAAATTACTTAGCGCAGTCCCTGGTTCGAAATTACGATTGTTATCTGGCCCTGGTCAAGAATCCATCAAGATGGTAAGGCATGCCTTGCAGACCGCTGGCGTAAACCCCGACCGAGTCGAGTTTCTACCCCGCATGGAGAAAAAAGAATACTTCGCAGCACTTGGCGAAATCGACATTGCCTTGGATCCCTTCCCTTACAACGGGGGGATCACCTCGTGTGATACTTTGTGGATGGGAACACCGCTGCTCACGCTTGCAGGCACCACCTATGTATCCAGACAGGGAGTTGCAATTTTAAGCAATGTTGGGATGGAAGAATGGATTGCAAAAACACCTGAAGAATTCATAGAGAAGGCGAAGAAGTCTGCAAGTGAAGCTGCAAGGCTTAGTTTGCTACGGGGCAAATTAAGAGACATGATTAAGAAATCTTCCATTTGCGATTGGAAAGCCTATGGCAGCAAATGGGAAGAAGCGGTTCGCAAGTTGTGGAAATCTTGGTGTGACAGTAAATAATTTGAAACATAAGATGCACTAGGAAATGAAGGAAGCAGAAGAGAAAACATTTTGCCACGCAATTACACGGAATAAGACACGGAAAAAATATAGAATCAGAACACAAAACGCTCATGGCTTGCTGTTAAATTCGTTCTAAAAACCCGCAATCAAGATCTCGAAAAACTTCAATAGAAGATCCGATGTTCTTGCCCCATTAACTTATTCCGTGTTATTCCGTGAAATTCCGTGGCTAGTCTTATTCTTATCTTTTTGGTTTTTTTGTCTTATGGGGCATCAGCAGTAAGGTTGGGAAGGGGTGGGAATGCGTATTGGAAATCCCTCAGCACCTTATGCATAAGAAATTCGTATTGTTTTTTAGGGTCAGAGCCTTTGGGGGGTATTATTACTGACCCCGCCAATGGAACTAGTACGGTTCCAGAGCCTTCACCTTTGTCCTGCAATTTGAATGCAGGATGATATTCTGCAAATTCTCGAAGTTCCGTGGGAGTCGCTTTTTCCGGTGCCTCTTGAAGGCGCTGTACTTTCAATTGACCATACGAATCAGCAAATATAAAGGTTGGGTCATTCCCTGAATTTGGTAAAAACCCAAAACCAACGACTTGATAACCCAGCGACATGATTGGTGGCGAAAGTAATTGAGATTTTTCCAGATCCCACAAATAAACAGCGCCTTCAGTACAACCGGTAATGCCAACATTTTTGCTTTTTGACTTGCCCACACCTTGCCAAACTTCAACACCATTCACCGTGCTGTCATGCAGCATTGCCTCCTTTAAAGGAGCGCCATCTTTTAGCTTCCATGCTCTTAGTGTGCTATCTTCACCACAGCTTAAAATTCTTTCTTTGGTGTCATCGATAAAAATGTTTCTTATGTTGGCAGCATGTTGAGGGTCGTTCGGATCTTTACCCCATTGCATTTTCTTGGTTGTTATATTCCACAACCGTACAAACATATCTTCGCCACCAGAGGCGATAAGCAATCCACTTTTTGAAAAAGTCAGGCAGGAAATTGTTCCATCATGGGCTTTTTCGAGTAAAGCCAGTTCGCCTGAAAGCCCACTTGAAATGTCAAGGATATGAATGTTTCCATCATAATCACCCCAGGCAAACTTGGTTTCATCCAATGAAAAAGCCATGCTGCTTGCATCATCCATTTTCTTTAAGTCGATGAGATTACCTTCTCGATTGTAAAGTTCGTAAGTTTTACGACCATCGGGGTTTAAGATTTCGAGGGCGAAAAATTTGCCCCCACTAGAACCGTTAAGAGAAACAATTTGTGTGTCAGCCTTTGGTGTTTTCAAGTTCATCTGGCTCAATTTGCTTGTTCCCTGCCAAATTTCCAACGCACCTTTCTGATCCAGAATTGCAATGGTATCGTTGCCCAGCATTCCGATGATGGAGGCGTTTTCATGAATCAGCACAGTCGATTTTTGAAACGATTCTGTATCAAAACTAAGGTATCTGCCTGTGGTGGTTTCGATTGTTTCAGCAATGCTTTTGGTGGATGCAACCTTTACCTTTGGGCCATTGCGGTAAAAAATCGATCCTGCATTACCAATAATAAATTGGTCCAGCTTTTCCTCGAGGGGAATTGAAATCCGATTCTTTGGTAGGGTATCCCAAAGCACACAGGTGTTGTCATCACCGCCTGCAACCAGCAATGGTACACGAGGATGTGGAACCATGAAACGAAGGGTGCCGTTGTATACAAGATTACTGCTGGCAGGCCTTCCGGTTTTGGGATTAGAAATCCGAATGGTGTTGTCATCCGAACCGGTTAGCAGCCATTTTGGGCTTTGGCTGAATGCAAGGCAGGTGACATCGCTATCGTGCTGCACCTGGAACTTGTATATTTTATCCTCGACATTCCAAACCATCGCACGGTTATCAACAGCGCCACTCGCAATCAAAGTCGAATCTTGGTTGAAATCAAGACAAAGAACTGACTCAAAATGGGAATAACCAAATTTGGGTTCTAGTTGTAAATTCGTAAGATCCCAAATTTGCACATCGCCAAGTTCAGTCCCTGCTGCAACTTTTTTACTATCGGGACTTATTGCAATACATTTAAGTTTGCTCTTAACGCCCTTCAACTTTTCTACTTTGCCTTCAAGAGAAATCATTGCGATTTCATTATTTGAAATAGCAATCAATCCTGAAGCATCTGGCATGAATTTGATTTGCTTGATTGGGCCAATTCCAGATTCAATTGCGAGTTTGTTTTCCAGTTTGTCATCTTTCATGCCTTTTAGGTCGATGAAAATTTTCCCGCCCATATCATAAGCAAGCAATAAACCTTTCGGATCAGCAGCGATTGATTTGACGCCCTCTGTGATTACATTTAATTTTTTATCCTTAAGCCAATGCCATGTAAACAGCTTGTTTTCGCTACTTAATACAAGCACCCTGTCGTCACCAAAGAAACAAGCATTACGAATATCAGCAGTACCCGGGAGAATTATTTCAGCAATCGTGGTTGGTTTTTCCAAGGTGGTGGGGAATATTTCCGGGTCGTGTATCCTGATAGATTTATCTTTGCCAAAACTCAGATAATATTTTCCCGAAGGAGACCATTCCGCCCCCTGCACTGCCTTGTCATGTACGACATACGAACGAATCCAAATGAACGAATCCATCAGGATTCCCATGCGCAATCGTTCCATTTTGGCATAATCTGCATTTTTTTCGTTAATTAACGAAGCAGCAAACCAAATAGCGGCTTTGGTAATATCGTTGGCACGAATACGCTCGAACCCAAGGTTTTCCTGCAACCCAGCGAGTTTTATGCGATCGTTGGCGAGTTTATTATTGAGTCCAAAACTTACTGCACCAATGATAAATACCAGGAACGCCAAGCTTGCAGCGAGAGCAGGGTTACGATAGCACCATTTTACTGCAACTTCATTCCAAGGCGCCCTTCTTGCCTTGATGGATTTGTTTTCAAGAAATGCATTCAAGTCTTGGGATAATTCGGTAGCGGTTTCATATCGTTTATTAGGCTGCTTGCTGAGGCATTTTAGACATATGGTTTCGAGATCTTTGGGAATACCAGAGCGAAGGGAGGAAGGAGCAATGGGATCTTTGAAGCTGACCTGCCTAAGAGTTTCCATGGCTGTTGCGCCCATGAAAGGAGGCCTGCCCACAAGCATTTCATAAAGAATAACGCCAAGGGCATAAACATCAGACATCGGCCCGATACGGCCGAGAGCAGGGTTGGCTTGCTCGGGGGCCATGTAGCTTGGAGTACCTACGATGCCCTGAGTTTTCCCCTGCCCGCCCTGCTCTTCCTCAAACTTCTTTGCAAGTCCAAAATCAGTGATCTTTGCAACAGTATCGCCCAGATGATGGGAGGTAAGAGTAAGTTCATCCTTCTGCGGTTTCTTACCGCCCTTCATGAGGATATTAGCAGGCTTGATATCGCGGTGTATGATGCCGCTTTTATGTGCAACATCAATTGCATCAGCAAGGGTAGCCACCAATTTAGCTGCATCTTTGGGTTGCACTAATCTGCCTGAAATCATGTCTTCCAAACTTGCGCCGTTGATTAACTCCATGACAAAGTAAGGTATGCCATCAAATTCATTGATGTCATAAACTTGGATGATGTTGGGATGCTGCATCATGCCCAAGGCTTCAGCTTCTTTTCGCAACCTAGCTTTTAAATCAGCAGATAACTTGCCTGCGCTCAATAAAGTTTTGATTGCAACGGGCCTGTTTAGGGTGGTCTGGCTGGCTTTGTAAACAACACCCATGGCGCCACGGCCTATCTCGCCTGATATTGTGTAACCCGGGATCGTGGGTTGAACATCGCCTGCTTGCATTTTATCTGCAAGCGCTTCATTAAAACCGACACTAAGAGTTTTTACCTGTGCTTGATCAACAACTTGCTCGAAGCCGATAATAGTTTTTACTTGTGCTTGATCAATTACTTGTTCGAAGCCGATGGTTTTATCCTGAGAAATATCCCGTTCGGGAGAAGTTGGTTCGATGTGAAGGATGGTCTTGGAATTATTAATGGCGCTTTTAAATGCATCAAGCAGGCTAGGGTTTTTAGCGCAGGCTTCTTCGGGGGTCAGGGTATTACCAGACTTTGTCTGCTCTTCGTACTTCCTTAAAATTTCCTGTAGCTCTTTGCTGTCTTGCATTGCTAGTGATCCAATAGATGAATGGAAATCTATTAGATATCATAACCTTATATAGCGAATTAACAGCATATTAATAAAAAGATCAATCGAATCAGCGGTAAACTATCACTTGCTTAAGGGCAGCTAATCTGCAGTAAGTTTGGGAATGGGTGGGAACTCGTCCTTGAAATCAATTAGTACCTTGTGCATAAGGAAATCGTATTCTTTCTTGGGGTCAGATCCCTTGGGTGGAATGATAACAGAGCCTGCAAGAGGTACTAGAACCGTTCCCTTGGATGGTCCATCTTTATCCTGCAATTTGAATGCGGGGTGATATTCTGCAAATTCACGGAGTTGTTCTGCGGATTTATCTGGGGCTGATTGAATGCGTTTAGCAAGCATTGTGCCAAATGAACCTGCTAATAAAACAACAGGATCATTCACGCAATCATTTAATATTCCAAAATCTAGTATCAAATAACTTGGAGTACGTGCTGGCGGTGCAAGTAACTGCCCTGAAGATAAATCCCAAATATAAACAGCACCCTCAGAAGATAAAGTAAAAGCAATATTTTTTACTTTCGATTTGCTGCCACCATCCCAAAGTTTGATTCCCGTGACAGAACTATTATGAAGCATGGCTTCATTGATGGGTTTACCATCCTTAAGGTTCCAAACTCGGAGGGTGTTGTCTTCTCCTCCTGATAAAAGTTTTTCCTTTACCGGGTCAAACATAATAGAAGTGATCTTGGCTGCATGATGAGGGTCTTTGGGTTCTACCCATAATGGTTTTTTGGAATCGATATCCCACACCCGTATAAACATATCTTCGCCACCCGATGCGATGTGTTTCCCATCTTTGGAAAACGCCAAGCTTGCAATAGAGCCCTTGTGTGATTTTTTCAAAACAGCATTTTCAATCAAAGATTCATTGGTGGTTTCAAATATTGAAATCGAACCATCGAAGTTACCAAATGCGACTTTGGAATCATCATCGTTGAAGACGATTACATTGCTATTTTCTAAGCAGGTGTGTTCGATCTTTTTCCCATCGCGAGAGTAGAGTTCGCGAACTTTGCGACCATCTCCCATCGGGATTTCCAGCATGAAAAATTTGCCAATAGACGAACCTTTGATGACGATTTTTTGATTTTCAAGCATGGCCCGCTGTAGGATTTTTTGTTTCCGTTTTGTTTCCTTATGCCAGATGTCTAATGCTCCATCTTTGCCAAGAATAACCAAATCTTTAGGTCCAAGTTCAGCTATCGAAAGTGCATTTTCATGGACAACAATTGCTGATTCAATGAAACCATTTTGTTTAAAGTTAACAAATCTCCCGGCGGTATCATTGAAAGCTTTGGTAATGGATTCGGAGGGTACATAGGTTACCATTGGCCCATTGCGGTAATAAATACCTTCTTTTTTATCAAGGATAAACTGATCCAATTTTTTATCGAGAGGGATCGATATTTGGTTCTTTGGATGCATGTCCCAAAGCACACAAGTATTGTCATCGCCACCTGCTATAAGCAAAGGTACGCGGGGGTGGGGCCTAATAAATCTCATGGTGGCATTGTAAACAAGATTGCTGCTTGCAGGCCTGCCTGTTTCTTTGTAGGAAACACGCATGGTGTTGTCGTCCGACCCAGTGATCAACCACTCGGGATCATTTGAAAATGCTAGACAGGTTACATCGCCATCATGTTGGATCTGATATTTAAAGCTACCATTGTTCACATTCCAAACCACTGCGCGATTGTCTACTCCGCCTGATGCAAGTAATTTTGAATCTTGACTAAAAGCCAGGCAAAGGATGGAATCCAGCTGTGAAACAGAATGCTTGAGAATGAACTGCTGGTTTTCCCGAAGCCAGACTTTTATTTTTCCGTTGGCATCACCAGCGGCGATGGTGAGGGAATCCGGGCTTAATACCATGCAGTTGAGATCTCCTTCAATGCCAACTAATTTTTGAATTTTCCCGCCTGGAATAATGTGAACAATTTCAGTTTCAGATCTGGCAATAATTTCTGAGCCATCATGGGTGAAAATTATTTGTTCAATTGGTCCAATAACAGTCTCGGTTTCAGAGTTTGCTTGAAGTTTGTCGTTTTCCAACCCTTTGCGATCAATTAATATCTTGCTTCCCTGAGCGTATGCAATCGAACTGTTTTTAGCGTCAATTGCAAGTGTTTTGATTCCCGAAGCAACAGGTTTTATTTCTTTTTCTTTTTTCCAATACCATAGAAGAAGATTGTTGTCCGTGGTTAAAATTAGAATCCGATCTTCCCCAAAGAAGCTTACAATCCGAATGCCTGCATCAAAGGAATCGGCGAAGTTATACTCCGCAATCGTAGTAGGGTTTTTTAAGGTGGTAGGGAATATTTCCGGGTCGTGCACTCTGATGGATTTATCTTCCCCGTAGCTAAGATAATATTTTCCCGAAGGTGACCATTGGCTTCCCTGCACCCCTTGATCGTGAACCACATAAGAACGAATCCAGATGAAATCATCCATCAAGGCGCCCATGCGCAGCCTTTTCATCAGAATTTTTTCTTTGTCGCTTTCGTTCATCAGCGAAGCAGAAAACCAAATAGCGGCTTTGGTAATATCGTTGGCACGAATACGCTCAAACCCAAGGTTTTCCTGTAACCCAGCGAGTTTCATGCGATCATTGGTGAGTTTATCATTGAGTCCAAAACTTGCTGCACCAATGATAAATACCAGGAACGCCAAGCTTGCAGCGAGAGCAGGGTTGCGATAACACCATTTCACTGCAACTTCATTCCAAGGCGCTCTTCTTGCCTTGATGGATTTGTTTTCGAGGAAGGCATTTAAGTCTTGGGATAATCCGTGTGCGGTTTCATATCGTTTATTAGGCTGCTTGCTGAGGCATTTTAGACATATGGTTTCGAGATCTTTAGGAATGCCGGAGCGAAGAGTAGAAGGAGCAATGGGATCTTTGAAGCTGACCTGCCTAAGAGTTTCCATGGCTGTTGCGCCCATGAAAGGAGGCCTGCCCACTAGCATTTCATAAAGAACAACGCCAAGGGCATAAACATCAGACATTGGCCCGATACGGCCGAGAGCAGGGTTGGCCTGTTCGGGAGCCATGTAGCTTGGAGTACCCACGACGCCCTGAGTTTTTCCCTGCCCGCCCTGCTCTTCCTCAAACTTCTTTGCAAGTCCAAAATCAGTGATCTTTGCAACAGTATCGCCCAGATGATAGGAGGTAAGAGTAAGTTCATCCTTCTGCGGTTTCTTACCACCCTGCATGAGGATATTAGCAGGCTTGATATCGCGGTGTATGATGCCGCTTTTATGTGCAACATCAATTGCATCAGCAAGCGTAGCCACTAATTTCGCAGCATCTTTGGGCTGCACTAAACGCCCGGAAATCATGTCTTCCAAACTTGCGCCGTTAACTAGTTCCATGACAAAGTAAGGTATGCCATCAAATTCATTGATGTCATAAACTTGGATGATGTTGGGATGATGCATCATGCCCAAGGCTTCAGCTTCTTTTCGCAGTCTAGATTTTAAATCAGCAGATAATTTGCCCGCACTCAATAAAGTTTTGATTGCGACGGGTCTGTTAAGGGTGGTCTGGCTGGCTTTGTAAACAACGCCCATGCCGCCACGGCCTATCTCGCCTGATATGGTGTAACCCGGAATAGTGGGTTGAACATCGCCTGCTTGCATTTTATCTGCAAGCGCTTCATTAAAGCCTACACTAAGCGTTTTTATTTGTGCTTGATCAATTACTTGTTCGAAGCCGATGGTTTTATCTTGTGAAGTTGGTTCGATGTGAAGGACGGTCTTGGAATTATTAATTGCGCTTTTGAAGGCATCAAGTAAACTGGGGTTCGCAGCGCAAGCTTCTTCGGGAGTCAGGGTATTACCAGACTTGGTCTGCTCTTCGTACTTCCTTAAAATTTCCTGTAGCTCTTTGCTGTCTTGCATTGCTAATGATCCAATAGATGAAAGGAAATCTATTAAATATCATAACCGCAGTTGGCGATTTAGCAGCAAGAAATTAGGAAGCCCTGCCCGCGACAAAGATTCCCCCAGCAAAAGAGGGATCGAAAGCGAAGAAGTTGAGCGGGAAAGGCTGGTTAAGAGAATTAAAGGTGCTGATATTCGGGCCCCCGCCTATTCCTGCGCCAGTGATGATATCTGCACTGGTGGAAGTAGGAGACATCAAGCCGGTGGAAACACGAACGCCCCCAGAAAAGCCCACGGCATAGGCGAAGAAGTTTTGCACCATGTTTCCGCTATTATCAAAGACCCGCACATTAGGGCCCCCACCCGCCCCAGCGCCTACTAAGATTTTATCAAATGAACCGCCGCCGATGTTTCCTGACCCTACATAAACACCACCTAAGAAAGTAGGATCATAAGCGAAGAAATCTTGAATGACCGCAAGGTTTGCACCTGAAAGAACTTTGATTCTGGGCCCGCCCCCAGCACCTGCGCCGACGATGATATCGTAATTGGAATCGCCATCAATCAAACCTGCTGCAAGGTTGACACCGCCTGTGAAGGTAGATTCAAAAGCAAAGAAATCTAAAATGATGGCACCATTAAGGCCACTGAAAACAGTGACTCGCGGGCCACCGCCTGGGCCTGCCCCAACCAGCATATCATCGTAGCCATCGTTGTTGATATCTGCCGAAGCAAGGGTAACACCCCCGATGAATGTCGGTTCGAAAGCAAAGAAGTTATAAAGGACGGTGGTGTAATCTGCACCGGAGAATACCTTGATATTCGGACCGCCACCAGGGCCAGGGCCAGTGATGATATCGACAAAGCCATCGCGGTTGACATCGCCCATTGCGATAGTAAAGCCGCCTGTGAATGCAGAGCTATAGGCTTGAATATCTGCAACGAATTCATCTGGATTAGTTACGGTGGAATCATAAACATGCGCATTGGGTGTAGAAAAAGAGCCATTGCCCGCACCAGGGCTTGCAGCAAAATTCGTTGTCGTAATGCGATTGCTTACAGGAGTACCAACGATGAGATCGATGGCTCGGGCAAAGGCAGAAACCCTAGCATAAGATCCGGTAGAACCAAACTTACTATCATCTGATGATCCACTTGTAATCCCAGCAATGGTCAAACCGGAAGAAGTGTTGAAGAACGCAGGACCACCTGAATCACCACTGCCCACTGCGGTTTCAACTAAAGTTGCACCGCTAAAAACCCCCAGAGTTGAAGGAATACTGTAATCATTGGTGAAGGTGTTTTCTGCAGAGGTGCCATCATCAAAGTCGTAAGCGAGATTGCGGAAATATGCGGGGCCTTCGGTTAAATTATCGGTGGCTTCAAAAGTATTAGTTCCCACTCTTTTAGTTCCAGCAGTGACATCGTTCTGCCCGGTCGCCCCAACGCCTGTATCGCCAAACCCTACCATGGTAAAGTCTTGACCGATTTCATCATGCAGGCGGTAGATATCATATCCTTGAATGCCAGAGGGAACGGCTCCGTTGATTCGTATAAGTGCTACATCATTGGGAACAATATTGCCGCTGTCGTTTGGGTCATATCCATTAACAACGAATACATCTGCAGCGGTGTAAACGATGCTCTGGGTTCCACCAGCGGTTACGAAATCGATGGTTCCAGATAGCTTGGTGCCACTATTGTTGGTGACGACATGCGCAGCGGTAAGAATAAATGTTCTGTCAATTAAAAGGCTGCCCGTGCCAATGAAAGCTTGAGCGCCATCGACTGCGTTAATAAGAACCACACCATCATATTGAGGCGCTAAAGTAGCGGGAGCATCAGCAAAAGCGCCAACGACTGGAACAGTGCGGTCTTCAAGGAATTCGAGGGATAATTTTTTTGACAGATCTTGTTTTTTAGTACGCTTCATATTAATCCTTTGAAGGAGCCTAAATCTTTCCCCATGTCTCCCACTTTACACAATACTCCTTGTTTTACAAACTCCTTTTATCGATAAATTAATGTTACGGTCGCAAGAAAACCCTTTTATGAGGTGTATTTCATTGCCCAATAATTAAATCGACTTCTTGGATGTTGAGCTTCACTCGGGTGATAAATTTGAAGGTTAGAGCAGTATTGGAAACATTGCAGCTCGTGAGATTTGTTAAACCTTGAAGAAGATCTTTCTGCGGTAGAGCCAGTAAGCAAGCGACCAATGGCAACAGATCACTAAAAGTGCTAAAAGCACCGGGCCCCAATTGCCCAAGCCTGTTAAAGCGTGGCTGGTGAAAGGCATGAGCAGGTTGCGAAATTGCCCGGTGAGAATTCCCGCAGACATATACAGGAAGATCGAGTTCATCCCTGCAATCATGAAGGGGTTGGCCCAGGCTTTTTTACCAAGGCCCTCCGTCAATGAGTGAAAGAATGCAAAAATCAGGCAGGTCCACCCTGCTGCAAATAATCCAAAAGATGCAGTCCAGATTTTCTTCACCATGGGTATGGGAAAACTTAAGCCCCATCCCAATGCCAGCCCTGCTAAGCCTGCTAGTACCAAGGTTTTTATTTGTACTTTTACTTCCCAATGTTCACGAAACATCCTTCCGATCATGCAGCCAAAAATAATCGTTGCAGATGCTGAAAGTGCATTAAGGGTTGCATAACCCCCGGTACTATTTGGAAACACCGTTGGGTAACCAAGCGAGGTGAAGAAATGGCTTAAATGTGAATCAAGAATGTAACCAATGTTTTTGTCCCGCTCCCAGGGGTCGTAGCCCTCGCCTTTGTAATATCCAAAAAGTAAATGCAATGCGGTATGAAGTAGCAAGCACCCCACTGCCACTGATAATTGTTTTTTCCAACTTAGCGTGAGTGTAAAAAAAGCAACGATGTAACCCAGTGCGATTTGTTGAAGCACCCGGATGAATTGCACAATAGGTTCGGGCTTGCTCATGGAATCAAGAAGTACACCTAAAAGAATTAGTAGGAACGCTCTTTTAAAAGCGTGTTGCAATTGCACCGCCCAAGATTCGCCCCGATCCATTCGCAAACCAAAAGCCACAGGCATCGATACGCCTACCAAAAACATGAATGAAGGTTGGATCAAATCCCAGAAGGTGCATCCGACCCATTCGCGATGGGTGAATTGATCTGCAAGCCATCCCCAGTTGGGATCTTTGAGAAGTTTGCCCAAGCCCATGCCGCCCGAAATCATTGCAAGCATAGTGAAGCCACGATAGGCATCGATAGAAAAAACACGGGAAGTTGCAACAGGGTTCATGGTTTTTTACCTCAGGGTGAGGAGATTATTCTGCCATGCTTTGATTGGATTTACCAAGGAAATATAAGCTAAGCGGCATTGCGCTCAAAATTGGTATCTTCATCTGCGGTTTGATAAGCTTTATGTCTGGGGTGATACTTTTCGCTAGGGATTGGGATATCTTCAACTTTTTCTTCCAGACTTTTGATGGCTTTGGTTTGATCTTTTGAGTAATCGAGATAAAGGCTGACAAGTCTCGCAAGTAAAACCGTAACAAGAAACTGACCAAACACCGCTTCAAGCCAAACTATGGTTCGTGCAATGGGAGCAAGAGGTGTCACATCGCCAAAGCCTACCGTGGTTAGGGTGATAAAACTGAAGTAAAGAAGAACAGAGCTACGCACATGATGATTATAGGTGCCATCTTCATCATCAAGAAATTTCATATTCGCAACTGAAAAGGATCCGGGGGAAAATTCTTCCACCATGCCATAGATATAAGCCCAGATCGTGCCAACAAGAAGGTAAAGGCAGCAACCGCCAATGATTTTGTCGAAGCCGATGGCTTTGTCGAGCCAAAGTTCGCGAAACAAATAAAAAGCGAGGCTGAAAAAGAAAACCATATGAGAAACCATCCTAGGCACCATGATCCATTTAGGATGGGACAACCCGGGTAAGTTATCAGGCAGAATCAACAAAGCGCAGCCAATTAAACAAAAAGGAAGCGAGAAGAAATAAATGAACTTTGTGGCTTCATCATTATTTCTAAGAGCATAAGGGACAGAGAAAAGGAAAAAGGCGAAGAATAAAGCAAGGATGTCATCGCCTGAATCGGAATGATCTAAAGAGGGGAAAATAATTGCGAGCAAAAGTAGGTTGAGCAAGACCCAAAAAAAGCGATCGTTAACACAAACTTTTTGAACCAACCGATTGAAACTCCCCAGCCATGAATTTTTATCTGAAGAGGATTCTTCAGCTAAAATATAGCCCGCTTCAGCTTGCACATTATTATTTATGTTACTCATACAATCAAAACCATAGACGCCTTAAGTCAACTCAGGTAAGGCGGATCTATAGCTATTGGTGAAAGTTGAGTAAAGATTGATTTAGAGCGAATTAATCAAGGCAAATAAAATCAAACTCTCTGCAATACGGTCGCAGGTGGTTTGGGTGGGATAGTTAGTTTTGGGGTTTGGTTTTCTTCTTGAAAACCATTAAGGTATCATCGGTTCCCGGGATTGCTTCGAACTTGGCGGGGCGATCTTTTCCTTTGGGCGCCATGCATATGGTGAGGATATCGCCTTCAAGTTTATAAATTCCTAGAAGTTTTTCTCCCTTCATGGTGCCCCCGTCTGGGCTGACATCAAGAGTTTTCGGATTTATCTCTGGATTGAGTTCAACGGTGGTGCCTGCAAATCTTTTGCCATCCCTTTTCCAAACCACATGCTTGCCATCGACCATTCTTTCAATGGAATCAACAGTTTGTTTAGCTGTTTCTTTACCATTGCGCGTAAAAGAAGTAACTTGCCAAACGCCTTGATGGAGAGTTTCTTCTTGTTGGAGTTTAGTTTCTTTAGGGTCAACTGCAGAAGCAAAAGTGGCAACCAACAAAGAAAAAAGAAGAGAGTATCGAGTAATCATGCAGTCTCCGATAAAATTCAACCAAAACAGCCCTAAAAATTGATTCACTATTATTTTAGGGTATCAATTGAAGAGCATACGCACAAAGGTTACATTATTAGCTTACTAAATTCCTACCCTTTGATGTTCTAACCCGAGATCCCCAATGAATAGTATCGGCCTTGCTTTAGGAATGATGACACTGATTTGTAACGCAGACACCGATTGGGTGGAATTAATTCCAGAAGGTAAACTGGATGCGTTTAAAAAAGCATCGCCCAAGTTTGTCTGGACGGATAAAATTACTCTTGATGGCGCCAAGCAAAATAAACTTGCAGCAAGTAAAGATAAAGGTGCCATCCTTTTCAATAACAATGAAGGACTACCAGGCTTAGTCACCAATCAATCTTGGGGCGATCACGAAATACATCTCGAGTTCTTAGTTGCAAAGGGTTCCAACTCGGGCATCAAAATGCACATGCTCTATGAGATTCAAATCTTCGACAGCTTCGGAAAAACCAATTTAACTGGTTCGGATTGCGGTGGCGTTTACCCCCGCTGGGAATACAAACCAGCCTTTACCTACATCGATAAAGGCGTGCCCCCCTCGAAGAACGCCTGCAAGCCCGCAGGCGAATGGCAAACTTTGGACATCACCTTTATAGCGCCTAGCTTTGATGAGGCAGGCAACAAGGTTAAAAACGCTCGGCTGCCCAAGGTGCTTTTGAATGGCGAATTGATTCACGATAACGTGGAGCTACTCACCCCGACAGGAAACAACTTCAAGTTAAAGGAAAAGAGTAAAGCCCCGATCATGATACAAGTGGATCACGGCCCGGTGGCATTCAAAAACATTAAAGTTCGAGAATTGCAAAAGTAACTTTTTAAGAATGGTTGTCATGACAACTCCCGCATTTATCTTGGCTTGGCTGATAGTTAGTGCAGATCCTGCGCAGATTAATTTTTCGCGGGATATACTTCCTATTCTTTCTGATAACTGCTACTCATGCCATGGGCCTGATGAAAAAGCACGCAAAGCGAAACTAAGGCTGGATACTCAGGAAGGCGCGTTTGCAAAATCGAAGTCGCCTGGAGCCCATATCATCAAGGCTAAAGACATTTCGAAAAGCGAGCTGTACCAACGCTTGATAACCACCGATGAAAAAGAGTTGATGCCCCCGCCCTCCTCTGCTAGGAAGCTTGGAAAAAATCAGATCGAACTATTGAAGGCGTGGATTGATCAAGGCGCAAACTGGGGGAAACACTGGGCGTTTGAAGCGCCCATCAGGCCGAATGTTCCTGTTTTAACTAGCAATGCTCGGACTTCTAATCCCATTGATTCTTTTATTCTTGAGAAGCTGAAGGCTGAAGGGTTAAAGCAAGCGCCACGTGCCAACCGTGAGACTTTAGTTAGGCGATTGTATCTTGACCTTACAGGCTTGCCCCCGAATTTAGTACAAGCAGAGTCTTTTATTAATGACAACTCGCCCAACGCTTACGCAAAGCTGGTAGATGGTTTACTTGCCAGCCCGCATTATGGCGAACGCATGGTCTGGGATTGGCTTGATGCATCGCGTTATGCAGATAGCAACGGCTATCAGGGCGATAACGAACGAACCATGTGGCCTTGGCGTGATTGGGCAGCTTCCGCATTCAATGATAATCTTTCGTTTAAGGATTTCACCACTTGGCAACTCGCAGGCGATCTTCTTCCAAATGCGACATTTGAACAACGCCTTGCAACCGGCTTCAATCGCAATCACATGATCAATGGCGAAGGCGGTAGGATCGCAGCAGAAAACCGTATCGATTATGTGATGGATATGTCCGAAACCATGGGGACAATCTGGCTGGGCCTGACCTTCAATTGCTGCAGATGTCATGATCATAAGTACGATGCACTTTCGCAAAAGGATTACTATCAACTTTTCTCATTCTTTAATAACACGCCTGTTGATGGTGCAGGTCGTAGTGCACAAACGCCTCCAATCTTGGAATGTTCCACTCCTGAACAACTTCTGAAAAAGAAGCAGATGGATTCTTCCGTAGGGAAGGTTCAATCCCAGGTTGAAGAACTCGAGAACAAAATATTTCCAAGGGATAAAGGTGAAAAAGCCTCTGACTCTGATGCTGCAAAGGACTATGCCAAGGAAACGAAAGAAATTCTTTCCAAGCCTGCGGGCTCGAGAGGCAAGGCGCAACTTCAACAACTTGCAAAGGCAGTTGAAAAATCTAAACCAGAACTCTTTCAAATTCTCAATAACCTCATCAAAACGATTGACGAAAGGGATAATTTTGCAAAATCCCTTCCTTTAGTTATGGTGATGGAAGAACTTCCCAAATCCCGTGAAACTTTCATCCTTGACATTGGCAATTACGAAAAGCCCATGGCCAAAGTTGGTATTGCTGTCCCTGCCGTCCTTCCGCAAATTCGCAAGGCTGATTCAATCAACAGGCTCGATCTGGCGCAGTGGCTTGTAACCAAGGAAAACCCCCTTACCTCGCGGGTGATCGTTAATCGATTTTGGCAGCAATTCTTTGGAACCGGAATCGTCAAGACATCCGAAGACTTCGGCGTGCAGGGAGAAAAACCATCTCACCCCGAACTTCTTGATTGGCTTGCAGTGGAATTCCAGGAGAGTAATTGGGATGTCAAACATCTTGTTCGACTGATCTTGCTTAGCGAAACGTATCAACAATCTTCGAAGTTGGATCCTGAGGCTAAAGAAAAAGATAGTGCCAACAGGTTTCTTTCCCACGGCCCAAGATATCGCAGGCCCGCATGGATGATCCGTGATCAAGCGCTTGCTTCATCTGGACTTTTAATTCCTCAAATTGGTGGCCCACCCACTAGGCCCTATCAGCCACAAGGTATCTGGGAAGATGCAACTTTTGGTAATAAAAAATATGTTCAAGACCAAGGCGAAAACCTGTATAAGCGAAGTGTCTATACCTTTTGGCGCAGGATCATCGGCCCTACCATGTTCTTTGATACCCCCGCTAGGCAGTATTGCAATGTCAAGCTTTCCCGCACCAATACTCCGCTTCATGCCCTCGCAACCCTCAACGATACAACCTATGTTGAAGCATCGCGTGTGCTTGCGCAAAGAGAACTTCTTGCAACAACCAATAAAGATGAAGTTGTGATTGAAAATATCTTTCGTGCCATACTTGCAAGGAAACCAAGTAACGAGGAAGCTGCCATTTTATCTGCTGCAGTTAAGCGGTATCAAGATGCCTTTGAAAAAGATGCTGAAGCTGCGAAGAAATTTATCTCCGTTGGCAAAATGCCTGCGAGCACCGCCATCGATAGTAAAAAGCTTGCAGCGTTTGGCACCCTTGCCCTTTCCCTTTTCAACCTTGATGAGGCCTTGAACAAGGAATAATTATGGATCCAAGAATTCAACAATCGTTGCTGGTAAACCGTAGGGAATTCTTCGGGAAGCAGGCCTTGGGATTAGGCACTGCTGCGCTTTCAGGCTTGCTTGCAAAGGATGGGTTCGCTGCTGCACCCCAGAATAATAGGCTGCCCGATCTTCCCCATTGGAAGCCCAAAGCCAAGAATGTCATCTATCTATTTCAGAATGGCGCGCCCACCCATGTTGATCTTTTTGATTACAAACCCAAATTGATCGAGATGCATGGTAAGCCCGTGCCTGATTCCCTCTTCGAAGGCAAGCGCTTCTCGACCATGACAGGTAATCCCAAGGGCAAGGTGATGCTTTCGCCTGTTGAGCCTTTTAAGCAGCGGGGAAATAGTGGTTCATGGGTCAGCGACTTCTTGCCTCATACCGCATCGATTGCAGATGATATTTGCTTTATTAAAAGCATGCATACGGAAGCGGTGAATCATGCACCTGCGATTTCTTTCTTTTTAAGTGGCGCACAGATTCCCGGTAGGCCCACCCTAGGAGCCTGGCTTTCCTATGGCTTGGGTAGCGAATCAGAAAACCTTCCCGCCTTTGTGGTCATGACTTCCATCAGCAAGGGCACCACCTGTGGTCAAATCTTTTACGATTTCTATTGGGGCTCGGGTTTTCTTCCCTCGAAACACCAAGGTGTGAAATTTAGTTCCGGTGGCGACCCCGTGCTTTATCTTTCGAACCCCGAAGGCATGAGCAAAAATCTGCGCAGGGCCCAACTCGATGACATCTCAAAATTAAACGAGATCAAGTTGAAAGAGTTTGGCGACCCAGAAATCGCTACCCGTATCGCTCAGTACGAAATGGCTTATCGCATGCAAACAAGCGTGCCCGAACTTACCGACTTCTCTAAAGAATCTGAAAAGACACTTGCTATGTATGGGCCACAAGTGCGCGAGCCTGGAACCTTTGCCTACAACTGCCTGATGGCTCGCAGACTTGTTGAACGAGGCACCCGATTTGTACAAGTCATGCACGCGGGCTGGGATCAGCATCGCAGCATCACCACCGAACTTTACAACCAATGCAGGGATACCGACCAACCCTCTGCAGCCTTAGTTCGCGATCTGAAACAGCGCGGTTTATTGGATGATACCATCGTGATCTGGGGCGGTGAGTTTGGTAGAACTCCCTTCATCCAAGGCGATCTCGCCAACAGGCCTCAATGGGGCCGTGATCATCATCCGTATGCCTTTACTATTTGGGCTGCAGGTGGGGGCTTCAAGCCGGGCATTTCGTATGGCGCTTCCGATGAGCTTGCAATGAATGTTGCAACCGATGGCGTTCATGTGCATGATTTTCAAGCAACGCTGTTAAAACAGTTGGGCATTGATCACACGAAGTTAAGCTTCAAGTTTCAAGGAAGGCATTTCCGCCTGACCGATGTCTTTGGCAAAGTCGTGCCCGGCTTACTTGCGTAGAAGTTTACCAACCGATGCAACAGCCACCGGAGCCTGCGCCTGAACCCAGGAAGGGCAGGGCTCTGCGAGCGAAGGGCATTTTTAAATAGTCATCACGATTGTAAACTATTCTGCCACCGATGATGGTGTACTTCACTTGGGTTGAATGCTCGAACGGGTCGCCATCGTAGAGCACCAGATCTGCAACCTTGCCCATTTCGATCGAGCCATAATCTTTGTCAATGCCAAGGATTTTTGCAGCCTCAAGTGTGATGCTACCAAGGGCTTTATCAAAGCCAAATCCATGAGCCATCGCCATCGCTGCTTCAAACCTGATTGATCGGGTCTTGGGCACATAATCTTCAAAGCCTGAACTGATTGCCAAGGGAATCTGAGCATCGGAAATTCTTTGGGCACTGCCTACGAAGGTGTTAAAGGTTTCCATCCTAGCAACCCGTTGCATTGTAGGATGCAACACGATGGGTATGCCCGCCTTGCGAATTTCATCAATCATCAGATAAGCCTCGGTGGCTTGATCCAACTGGGCCTTCAGCTTGAATTCGGCAGTGATGCGCAGTGCGGTTTGAATATCATCCGCACGATGAGCGGAAAAGATCACGGGCAACTTCCCTGAAACTGCATCCGCAAAGGGATCTAGCTTGGGTTTGGGCTCAAGCTTCGATGCATCTGTTTCCTTTAAGCGCTTGCGAAGTTGTTCATTACCTTTGTTGAACTCGTTACGCAACAGGGCTGCGGTTGCCATCCTTGTAGTGGGCGCCTTGTTGGGATAAGTTTTCTTGGGGATTTCGCCTAGGTTGATCATAAGAGCTGCAGGAAATTTAATCGTCATCGCATCTACAGTGTTGCCATAAGTTTTTAATATGCCCGTCTGACCTGCAATAACATTGATTGCGCCGGGTACTACATGAAGAACTGTCACACCCTGCCTGCGAAGGAATTCGAGCAAAGCCTCATCAGGGTTAAAGCCATCGATGACTCGAAGGTCTGCCTGATTGGGATCGGTGTTTTCATCCTGATCTTGATCAGCTTGAATGTTTAACGCGCCAGAAAGCCCAACGCTTGAATGAGCATCAATCAGGCCAGGAGTGACCTCTGCAACGGCAAGAGCAGGGGTGCCCGGTGGGATTTTTACCTCGCCAACTTTGCCAACCGCAGTGATCCTTCCTTTTTCTAAAAGCACCACTCCTTCTAGGATGGGTTTTCCTGAAACGGTGTGAATGCGACCCGCAAAGATTGCAAGGCGATCGGGGGTTTCAGACATCGGGGCTTTCAGATTGCCTAGATCAATTCCTACTACCTTGGGCATACTTGAAACCACATCAGGAATCTTGGGCAATTTTTTCTCTCTATCAACCAAGGCAAAACCGCCTGCTTGATAGGCCCAATTCTCATGAACCGTTCGATCAAATAGTTGTTTTCCTTCGATAAATGTTGCAAGAACTTGTGTGTAAATACTGAAGGGCGCACCAGAAAGTACAACAAAATCTGCATCTTTTCCTACTTCAAGCGAACCCACGCGCTTCTCTAAATGCATCATCGTTGCTGGATTTAATGTCAGTGCCCTAAGCGCTTCTAATTCTGTCATTCCGCCTCGTAATGCGATTGCGCCTGTGCGTAGAAAAAATCTTGATTCCGTAACCGGGTCATCCGTATTGATTGCAACCTTCACCCCCGCCTTGGTGATTGCAGCAGCGTTTTCTTCAAGCAACCCTGATACTTCTGCTTTGCCCCCGGGGCTATCCACCAAAGTTAGTGAAACCCATGCATTCTTTTTTGCAAGCTCATCCACGATGCGATAGGCCTCGGTCGCATGTTGCAGCACAATCTCAAAATCGAACTCCTGCGAAAGTTTGAATGCAGAGTAGATATCATCAGCACGGTGGCAATGGAAATGAACAGTGCGTTTGCGTTCTAATACTTCAACTAAAGGTTCTAGTGCTAAGTCCACCTCGGGCGGTTCTGCCTTGGCATCGGTTTCTTTCTTCTTGCGATAATCAGCCCATTTCTTTTGGTATTCCCGTGCCTTGATGAATTGCTCTCTTTGCATTGCATGGATTTTCATCCTCGTCGCTGGTGCACCCTTGGTGCGATCAAAGTTGAAGCGCTTGGGGTTTTCGCCGTTCGCCATCTTTAGCCCTCCCAGCACTGGGATGTTTTGAATGCGCATTTGTTCGACTGTCTGGCCCACGAATTTAACATAAAGGGTTTGCCCACCAATCACATTACCACTTCCAGGCATAATGTTGGCAGTAGTAACACCACCAGCAAGTGCCATGCGAATGCCGGGATCGTTAGGGGTGATACCATCCATCGCCCTAAGTGATGCCTGAAGCGGGCCGCTACCCTCGTTGCCATCGGAATTTGCGGGAACCTGCGGGCGGGCAAAAACCCCAAGGTGCGAATGACTGTCTACTAATCCAGGGATGATGACTTTCCCTGTTACATCAATTATTTTCCCTTGAATTGCGGGCATGTTTTCTGCGCTGCCCAAAGCAATGATCTTGCCATCTTTTACTACCAAATAGCCATTGATGATGGGCATTGCGTTGGCAGTGTGAATGATTGCGCCCTTGTAAATTACTGTCTCTGTTGGTTTTTTTGTGTCATCGGGGGCAAACCCAAGAGCTAGCATTACTAAAATCGGGGTCATCATATTCATGTTCAATTCCTTGTTAGGTATGGTTCAAGCAATGGATGATACACCCGCTTTAAGGGTGGGTTCAATCAGCAATCCCGATATTTTTGAAACTCAAAGTTAAAGAGTGCGCTTCTAAGAAGGAGTGAATATTATTTCAAGCCTTTGATCCAATCGTGCACCAGTTGTACCGCTTGATCATCTACCACACGCGAGCCAATGTGGGGCATTCTGCCCAGCGTGGTCATCTTCATTCGTTCGAGGATGATCGACTTTTCCGGTTGTCCAGGGACAAGAAGCTTGGCGCCATCAATTTTAAAGTTCCCATGCACCGGAGCCGTATTCACAATGCCTAGATCCTTGAGATCAAGACCAAGATGAAGCTTGAACTCCGCATTACCACCGCCCCATTTAATATGGCAATGACTGCAATTGGAATGCAAGTAGGATCGGGCGCGATCTTCGATCGAAACTTTTTCATCACGATAATCAGGCAACTTGGGGAGCTTTGCTGCCTCGCTTGGCAACTTCTTGGAGAACATGCCGATATGCTCAAGCGTGGTAAGTTGGTTGGCAATCACACCATCGTAGTTATGATCGCGGTTCATCTGCATCGTGCTTACGCCAAGTGCGAACTTAGCGGCGTTGTTATGGCAAAGCGTACACTCCGCTCTGCTGGGGAAGCGATAATTCTGCTCGACAACTTTGTCGCCGACCTTAATCTTTAGTAGTTTGTCTGCGCCCTTTTCATCGAGAAGCTCGGCATCGGTTTGCTCATCGTTCCAAACATAAGTGTAGCCACGCCAGTATTGATCACCATATTCTTGCGTGCCCGGAAATTGCTGGTAGTGCATGATGCGTGTTTCGAGTCGTTTCCGGGTTTTGGGATTGCCACGCTCCATGTCCATTGCAAAAGTTTTGACGAGTACCGTACCATCGGGGAATTTCCAGCCCGGAGGTGCGCCAGGTGATTCAGGATAAGTGACTTCATCAAGATTAATCTGACCGTTCCCCGGTATGGCGATAAAGCGATCCTTTTCAGCATGATCGCCCCAAAGTTGTGCGTTGACGGAGTAGGGAATAATTCCCGGAGCAACTTTATGATCCTTGGTGGAAGCAAAGATACCCGTTTGACTAAGCTTGCGCGGGAAGTTCTTAGCAGAGTCGTCCACCTTCTCGGATTTGACGAGTTGATGGATGCCACCCCCTGTGAAATCCAGGAAGTATATTTCACCCTCTGCATCTTCGCCCCAACTAACGATGCGATAAGTGGTGCGGGCTAATTCACGCAGGGAGTCAACCTGTACTTGGCTTGAAGAGCGGATGGTAGGCTTGAAAGCCCAGACCCTACCGGTATCGAAATCCGCATAGATGTAGTGCCCTTCGAGTTCTTTTAATCGCTTGCCATGATAGATGAACCCGCCGGTGATAGAGCGGAAATCGGTGTGGGAGTGTTCGACAACGGGCTTGAGTATGGGAGTGGGGCCTTTTTTTCGTTCGGGTCGGAAGGGATGGTTGCCCTCCATAACCGACCAGCCGTAATTACCACCCGCTTGAATATTGTAAACGCTTTCCCAAAGATCTTGGCCGATCTCGCCACCCCATAGGCCTAGCTGTTTGTTGCGATCAAAACTAAAGCGCCAGAATTGCCTGAGCCCGTAAGCGTAAACCTCGGGGCGCGCGCCTTTAGTGTTAACGAATGGATTATCCTTCGGTATGCCATAGCCTTTGCTACTATCAGGATTATCAACATCAATGCGAAGAAGTTTGGCGAATACACTGGAAAGATCCTGCCCGATATCTAATTGGTCAGCGATCCCAGAACCATCGCCTGTATTAATATAAAGGTAGCCATCATTACCAAACTTCAGGCAGCCACCATTATGGCCACCATTGGGCCATTCAAAAATAATCTTTTCAGAGGCAAGATCAGCAACCGGGGGTTCCCCTTTTACTGTGTATCGAGAAACTCGGGTCCCTTTTTCAAGCCCTTCTTTTTCCGGGTTGGGAATCCATGTCACATACATATAGCCATTATCTTTGAACTTGGGATGAAAGGTGAGCGCGTAGATAATTTGCTTCATCGCTGCACCCTTCGAATCCTTGGCGCCTTTAAATTCAAGAACGAGATCGGCCTTATCAGAATTCTGTTTGTTGATGAACGACCAAATTTTGCCCCAACGGCCTGCTACAAACATGCGATCCGAGCCCGGAGCTTGTGCAAGATCTAGAGGTTCTTCGAACTTTGGAAGTTTCGCAAATGCAGGTTCGGTTTTATAAGGTGGGGGTGGCTCGGGCGAGCCAATCACTTTTGAAGTTGTCCAAGGAGTGCGCTTTTCTAAACCGAACTCTTTCTTGATTGGTTCCTTCACTAACTCCGCAGTGCCAATGGATAAGCTTGCAAGAAAAAGACCAACTGCGATAAATGCTATAACAATAATACTGCGAAGCATGGCTTTATTCCTCTTTAAAAACAGAGTGCTATTATCTTAATGAGACTACTTATTTTATTTGAATGCAACCTATTTTTGCAGATAGTCAGATGATCTTTTGGGAAGAGGGTACTGGCGGGATTTCTGGTTTGCGGAATATCGGGTGCAGTAACATCATCAGTAACAGGAAAAGTGCATAGGTGGGTATGCTGAATAAAGTGACTGAATAAATAGGGCCATAAAAAGCATCCAAAGGTTTGCTTTGCATCAAATGCAATTGCAAATCCCCTAGGCATACAGAGAACAAAACCAAGGTTATTAAAAAGAAGATATTAAGTATCGGGTGCTGCCTTAGATCTCTCCAAGAGAAGGCAAGGACGGGTAATGCAAGTACAAGATAGTGGTCCCAAGTGATGGGCGAAACAAAAAGCATGATGACTATACCTATAAAGAAAAGTCTTTCTCGTTTTTCGGGCATGGGAAGAAAAAATAAGATAACCCAAAGGGAGGTGAATGCTATTTGTAATATCAGGGCAAGCGCCTTGCCTAAGGAGGGGGCCAGTATTAAAGGTGGCAAAAGTTCGGGGTGTTCAGGGAAGAATAGTTTCCCCATGAAACCATTCAACGAGATGTTTCCAAGCGATCCTTCAAAATCCCTGACTAAAGGCAATACCCGTAATAGGTAATCCTTTACATCGGGGAAGCCAAAAACAATGATTGCAAGTAGATTGCACATCATGAAAGAGAGAATAAAAGCAAAAAGGCTTTTCCATTTGCGATCAAATACAAACCAGAGGATTAGAAATATAGGGGTGAGTTTGAGGGCAGCAGCTATGCCTAAGGTAATGCCTGAAAGCAATGGTTTGTTTTTAAGGTCGAAGCTATAAGCTGCAAGCAGTAATGATAGAAGTAGGAAGTTCCACTGTGCCTGATTGATTTGGCTTTGCAAGGGGCCACATAAAAGAAAAAGTGTTCCTAAGGGAAATACACCCCACCAAAGCCATGGAAGATTCATGGTTTTAACAACGAACACGATAGAGCATACAAACAAACCGAGCATAACCAGATTCCATAAAAGCATGGCGGGAACATAAGGGAGAAATGCAAAAGGTAAGACAACAAAAAGCGAGAAGGGTGGGTGCGCATTGACATGAACATCCATGGTTGTATTTTTATTATTTGCCTCGATATCAAGAAAGCGATTCAGGGAATCAGCAAGAGGGCCGTATATCGGGCGGCCGTCGAGCCAATCCTTTGCGGAAGCCCAGTCTTGGAAAAAATCACTCCCAGAGTTTAAATTGCCTGGCAAAGAATAAATAAAGTGCGGGCCCTGTAACGAAACAACCATAAGGAAAAGTAAAAACCAAAGCACCGGACGAAACTTTTCAGATGCTCCCATCGGATCAAACCAAGGGAAAAGCTTGCTTTCATTATTACTTTGATCTGGTTTCATAGCTTTACTTGCATGTGGTTATATAAAGTATAACCATTGTGAGATTTCGTTTTATTCAAAATATAAGGGCTTGTTACAACTTTGCTTCAACTAATTGTGACAACCTTTTTGACTTCTCGCTATGTGCTACCATAAAATAATAATAAGGATGTGGCGAAGTATTACTATGGATTCTTCGGTACATCTAATTTGGAGTCAACACCTTGAACACTATTGTAGCTATTCCAGTTTTCAATGAAGCCAACCATGTTCATTCGGTATTGGAAGAAGTGCGTAAATACTCGAATCGAATTCTAGTCATCGATGATGGTTCAACCGATGACACCTCCAAAAAATTAGATCAGGAATCAGGCATCGAGCGTATCACCCACGAAAAAAACAAAGGGTATGGCGCAGCGCTGATTTCCGCTTTTGAATACTCCTTATCACATAACGCAGATATTCTCATCACCATGGATTGTGATGGGCAGCATGAACCTTCAAGAATTCCTGTTTTATTGGAAGCGATCGATCATGCCGACATTGTTTCGGGCAGTAGATACCTTCGCGATTTTCGCCAAGATAATAGCGCACCCGAAGATCGTAAGCGCATCAACACGCTGATCACCAAAGAATTGAATGTGCGTTATGGGTTGCAGGTAACCGATGCGTTCTGTGGTTTTAAAGCGTATAACTGCAGCGCCCTTGCGAAGTTTCAAATTACCGAAACCAGTTGGGGCATGCCCTTAGAGTTATGGGTACAGGCGGCTTACTACAACATGAAGATTCAAGAAGTTGCAGTACCTAGGCTTTATATCGATCCCAATCGAACTTTTGGTGCGGTGCTTGATGATTCTGCAAAGCGCCTTGCTTACTACCGAAAAGTATTGGTGCAAGCGGAAGAGCAGCTTTCATGGCATGGAATTAATCCATCTGGTTCTTTCACTTTCGATTCAATTTTAATGGAAACAACCCGTTGATTTCCTTGCATGAACTTCGCGCACCTTCTGAAGATGGCGGAATTCTTTATTACCCAGACCTTTCGCTTGTTGCAGAATTGATCAAAGAAAACCAAAAGAAGCTTTCTACTGCAAAATCATTGATTTTTGGACAACCCTTAAAAGAACTTCGTTTGCTTGCTAAAGAGGAAGCGATTACTGCAGCGATTGCATTTTTGAAATCGAATGGACAAGAAATAAAAGTTGATAAGAGTCTGCCTTTACTGGTATCAGGCCATCAACCCGAATTGTTTCATCCCGGAGTCTGGATCAAGAACTTTGCATTGCACTCCATCTCTAAAAAACATTCCCTTACACCGCTAAACCTCATCATCGATAATGATGTGGTCAAACATGCTTCAATTTCTGTACCCATGATTCCCGTTGGTGGAAAGAAGTCGGTGCAGGTTAATTGCAATTTTGATCAAGACAATTCCGGCATGCCCTACGAAGATTGGATGATCAAAAATCATGAAATCTTTGATCGATTCAGCGAACATTTGAAAGGGATCACTGCTGATTGGGAAAATATTCCCATGGGCGTTACCTTTTGGCAGGATGTTTTAATGGCGGTTGCAACAGGCTTAAAACCAGGCTTGGCGTTTACCCATGCACGCAGAAAATGGGAACAACATCTAGGCTGCAATAACCTTGAGCTGCCCGTAAGTACGCTTTGTGGCACTAACTCTTTCTCGCTTTTTGCGATGGATATCATCAGTAAAGCAGAAGCGTTTGCAAATATGTTTAATCAGGCGGTTGCAACCTATCGAACAAAACATGGGCTTAAAAGCAAGAACCATCCCTTCCCAGATTTAGGCGTTGCGAAGGGTTGGGCGGAAACACCTTTTTGGTTGTTACTACCCGGCGAGAGCAGAAGGCAAAGGCTGGGAGTAAAAAAAGAAGCTTCGGGAGAAATCATTCTGGGGACGCCCGGCCCGCAGGGGGTCAGAATCAATTTGGGTGTTAAAGATCAACTTGCTGCGTTTAAAAATTTGGAGATGCAGGGAACCAGAGTAAGGCCTCGTGCTTTATCCACCACGATTTTTGCCCGCCTATTACTTTCGGATGCATTCATTCACGGCATCGGTGGCGCCAAGTATGATGAAGTTACGGATCAGATGATTCAGGATTTTTATCAGGTAACGCCCCCAGCATTCATGGTGGTTTCTGCAACGGCAAGATTGAACCTGATCAAGAATGTTGAAACTGAAGCTTCCGTAAAATCTGAAAATCAAATTGCCAGGGATATCTGGTGGAACCCGCAAAGGCATGCCCCTGCTAAGCCCGATTCTCAGTGGGATGATTTGATTGTGCAAAGGGAGAAGTTTTTGCAACTTCCTTGCAATAGCCATAGTGAGCGCAAAGAAAGATATAAAAAACTGAGAGCCAATCTCGATTGCCTACGGGTTTGGGTTAAAACCGATTATCAACAAGAAGTTGAAAAAGCTAAGCACTTGCAAGGACAATTCAAAGTTCAGCAACAACTTCAAAGCAGAGACTATTCCTTTATCCTGCATTCAGAACATAAACTAAAATCGCTGTTTAAACCATTCTTATAGAAGTTACTTTTTCTTGCCCTGTTTCGAAGTGGGATCCATCTGCTTAAGCATGTTGGCATCTGGGGTGCCGCCAAACTGCTTCCAATAAAGTTCCTTGAAGGGGTTTATCTTAGGCCCGGTTACATCTTCATTTACCAACAGCGGAGTAACTTCGAGCCACCACCTATCAATCGCACCTTTAAGTTTTTGTACAACCTCAGGGCTCGTTTCTGCAATGTTGTTCTTTTCCCCGGGGTCGGTTGAGATATCAAACAGTTCCCACTTTTCGCCTTGCCTTACACTGTTAACTAGGTTGTAGCGGGTGTTTCTTGCAGAGACAAAAGCGTACTTGGATTCAGAAGCCTTGCCTTTTTCCCAGCGACCAACATGGGTGAAGAGAATACGATCATCCCACGCAGCTTCGGGATTTTTTAAGAGAGGAAGAAAGCTTCGCCCTTCAACTTGTGATGCAGCTTCCTTGGGCATGGGGATGTTTGTAATTTGAAGCAAGGTGGGAAATATGTCGATGTGGGCGGTCAGCTTGTTGCAATCTTTGCCCCCCGTGAAACCTGCAGGCCAGCGCCAAAATGCAGGAACACGGGTGCCACCCATATACGGGGTAACTTTCGAACCCCGCATACCTGCGTTAAAAATTTTCACTCCTGCAGTACCGCCGTTGTCGGTCATGAATATTAGAAGCGTATCCTTGGCAACGCCTGATTGATCAAGGAAAGCCATGAGTTTGCCCATGTTGTCATCAATATTTTCAATCATGCCAAAAAACTTGGCTGCATCAGGGGGCACCTTTCCTTCATATTTCTTTTCGTACTCTGGTGGGCAGATTAATGGGCCATGGGGTGCATTAGGGGTGATGTAGGTGAAGAAGGGTTTGTTTGCTTTTTGCTGTGCAGTCATCCAAACGATGGCTTGGTTGAAAAAAACATCAGTGCAGTAACCTTTAGTTTTTTCGAATGTCCCGTTGTGAAGAATTGCAGGATCGAAATATTTATTATTGGGGGCATCGCCACAACTTCCAGGATAGGTTTGACCAATCCCACCTGCACCATGGATGAACATTTCGTCAAAGCCGCGTTTATTGGGCCAGTAGGCGGGCTCATCGCCCAGATGCCATTTGCCAAATATCCCGGTGGTGTAGTTTGCGGTTTTCAAAACTTGGGGGAGGGTGATGGCTTTAGGGTTAAGCCTTTCCCTTTCGAAGATTGTATGAGTGATACCATTTTTGAATTCATGCCTGCCCGTCATAAGTGCAGAGCGAGTAGGCGCGCAGGTGGGGCTAACATGAAAATCGGTGAAACGAACACTTTGCGAATGAAGCTTATCAAGGTTTGGTGTTTTAAGAATCGGATTGCCATGGGCTGCGATATCGCCATAGCCTTGATCATCGGTCATTACGATGATGATGTTGCGTGGGGTTTCAGAAAGTAAAGCAGCGCCAAGGGCCAAAGTGATAAGCGTAAACATAAATATCTCCATGATGAATGTCAGGGAGATATTGTAATGTTGTTTAGAAAAGAATGCACATATTAACTAGGCAAGACTTTATTGGCCGAGGGAAGTAAGCATTTCTTTGGCATCAGGGAAATCGGGTTGGTTAGCAAGCGCCTTGATCAGGTGTTCGCGGGCTTCTTCTTTTTTACCAACATGTTCCATCATGCGGGCAACTTGGTAATGGGCCTTTGCTGGTTCGTTGATCTTGATGAAGACTTTGTAGCTTTCTTCAAATTTTCCGTTTCGACAAAGAGCAAAGCCATAGGTGTTGATGAACTGCCTGTTTTCAGGTTCGAGTTTTACAGCAAGGGCTAAATCTGCGAGTGCGATGTCCCATTCTTTTTTCCTGGCATGAAGCATTCCTAGTTCGAACCAAATGCCTGCTTCCTTGGGGTGCTTCTTACCCGCTAGTTCGTAGGTCTCTTGAGCGTGCTGGTAATCTTCCATGCTTGAATAAAGTCTGGCTAGGCCGACCAATGCTTGAAGATTATCAGGCTCGATGGAAAGTGCCTGCTGGTAAGCTTTGCGGGCATCTTCAAAAAGCTGCTGGCGTTGCAAAGAAGATCGCTCTAGGTTTTTGGCCTCGATGGCACGGAAGTCGCCAAAGGCTATGCAAGTAGCAGCCTTGGGTGCGCGTGTGGGGGCTTCTTTTTCGGAACCCGGTTTGGTTACTACTTTTTCATTAACATTGAAGGATTTATCTTTTAATGCGAAGTCTGTGCCTGTGAGGGTGCAACCCACCAGAGTGGAACAGAGCGCGGGGAAAACTAGGAATATTCTTTTCATGATAACTCTCCAACCAGCTAAACAAGCAAAGTTCAGAAGTTGGGGCCACCGG
>Ga0208226_1000063_pt1 | contig 35176 bp, 23 predicted proteins | sample LakMenE18May11ns_FD_150713 | JGI IMG/M metagenome (GOLD analysis project Ga0208226, IMG submission 150713) | Freshwater microbial communities from Lake Mendota, WI - 18MAY2011 deep hole epilimnion ns (SPAdes) | ecosystem: Environmental > Aquatic > Freshwater > Lake > Epilimnion/Euphotic zone ... | reverse complement strand
ACCCGACGCGGTGGCGGATTGGGTGATTGCATTCGCCAAAGCGGCCAAGCTGGTTAACCCGGTTGCAGCGGATGCGGTAGAAGAAGAAGCGCTAGTAGAAGATGCTGATGCTGATGCCGTAGTAGAACCTGCAACGGGACCAGATTGAGCTGTATCACCACCATTGCCATTGCCGCTATTTCCATTACCGCCGCCGCTATTTCCATTACCGCCGCCGCTATTACTTCCAAAATCAAGGACTAAGTTCAAACCAGTTTTAGGCACACTAGAAGCAGCGATACCCCCGCTACTTTGGCCCCCTGTGATTGTAGGATTAATGACTTGGCCATTTGCACCAACCATGGATACACCAGCAAGAACTTGCCCGCCACCGGTACCGGTCATTTGTAAATTGTATTGCCCACCGACAGCCCCAGGGATAACCACAAGGTCCAATGCGCCTCTGCTGGAAAGACTAGCGGAAGGATTGGAATTCGTGGAATTATTGCCCTGAGAACCAACAGTGCCACCGCCACCGGTTAGGTTGAGATCAACAGGGTCAAAGAAGCCAACTAAACCTGAAAACCCAGGGATAAGTCGCTGAATTACTGCTAGCAACTGAGTCATGATTACTTGACTTGTAGCATTTATATCTGCGTTGGCACTAGCCGCTGCAATTATTCGGGTAAACTCTTCTCTTAATTCTTCCGCGATTCGGTCAATAACAGAATCATCGGTTGGGCGGACGGTATTGGTTGCAATGACATTATTTACTGAAAGGTTATAGGCGCCAGTGGCTCCAGTGGTGCCATTATTTCCCGATATCTCAATGTAAAAATTCTCTGATGCTGATACTGGGAAAGTAAGATTAACAACTCCACCCACGGCACTACCATTTACACTTCCAACCTGAATGTTTTCCCCATTGCGAGTAACAAAAGCCCTGATATTTCCCTGCAAATTTGCAGATGGAGTCAGCACCAAAGTTATATTGCCAGTAAGATCTGCAACACCATGAAAGACATCGACATCGCCAGCAAATTGGATATTAGCGCTGGAAGCTGTGTAGGAGTGAGCGTTATCAAGAACGAAGGAGTAGGCATTAGCAATAGTGTTGCCAAAATCATCTGCAATGGCTGCACTAAGATAAACCACATCAGAGATATAATCGCCTGTGCTTTCACCATAGCCAGCAACTCTTACATAAACAATTTCGCCAGCAGTCAAGTTTAATGAAAGGGAACTATTCAAGGAAGAAGCACTGGCATCATCATTTTCGCCCATCAATTGGCCATCTTCAGAATAAACGGCAATTGTGGTATCTAGGCCATTCGATGTGGGGTTTGCGGAAGCCCTAAATGCATATCTGCCATCTGCCCCAATTGCGACTTTGTAAAAATCAACATCGCCATTGCTTCCGATGGAACCATTTACGGTGCCAACCGTGGTGTTAGCGGTGGAGGTGGTGGAAACAGGAAGGTTGGTTGCAAGGGCGATAGTGTTGCCCACGATGTCTGTGACTGGAGTTATCGAAATGTTATAGGCCCCGGTGGTACCCTCAGCACCTGAAACCATGAAGTAATAAACCTCATCACGGACTACCTGCAGGTTAATTATGCTAGCACTATCGGTACTGGAATTACCATCATTGTAATCAAGCAGAATGTTCCCGGTGGAATCATAAACAAAAAGGTAAGAGTTAAGAGTACTATTATTTGTTGGAGTAACATTGATGGTGATGGAACCATCGGCGGTTGCTTTAAATAAAAACACATCATTATCTGTTGAGGGATTGATGGTCCCCGCCGTATTACTGACGGCGTTAGTTGAAGAAACAACCATTCTGGTTGCGCTTTCACCGGCTTGATTGGCATGATCATCTGCTGCTGAAATAGAAGCAGAAATCGTGTAAGCCCCCGTACTGGATCCGAAACCCGAGGCTTGGAGGTAATAAGTTTGCCCGGTTAGCACATTGATTGAGATTGAACTGTTTAATCCTGAACCACTATCATCATCCTCTAGGATAAGTACTTTGTCTGAATTATAAAGATAAAGATAAGTGTCGAGGCCACTGCTAGCCTCTGCAGCTAATGAAATAGTAAGAACACCACTCGATGATGCGGTAATGCTGAAGAAATCTTGATCGCCAGCACTTGAAATATTGCCTTGAAAACTAGCGCTGTTTGCAACAAAAGTAAGATCTGTAGCATGGGTGAGATCAGTTCCAGTGCCATCAGTTTCAGCAACTGTAGGGGTGAGGTCTGTCACTGAAATATCAAACTGGCCAGTTGTTCCGCCATATCCACTAACTCTGATGTAATAAAGAGTATTATTATTCGCCTGGAAAACCACGGTGCTATTGGTAGTGCCATTTGAATCATCGTTGAACTCGAAAACATTTCCTGAGGCATCCAAAATAGAAACGATGGTATCGAGATTGCTACCAACTTCCTTGGAAACAGAAACTTGTATTGGCCCACTTCGGTTGGTAGTGAAGCTAAATACATCAACATCAGTGGCCGACTCAATGACCATGTTGGCGTTTGTCAACGAGCCAGAATTGGTGCCTGGAGAAAGGGTTATGATTCCTACTGGCAACGAACTTGTAGCGGTGCTGTAATTATTAGCATAAAAATCAACAATAGCAGCAGGTTTTGTTACTTGAAGCGTGTAATCGCCCGTTGATCCCGTACCTGAAACACGGACATAAACTTGTTGCCCGAGGGTAAGGAAAGGCAGCGCAAAGGCTGAGACTCCTGCATTGGCACTGGAAAACTCTAGTAAGGTTGTACCATCATTTCCAATAACTTCTATAACTGGCGCCAGAGTCGAAGCGTTAGATGGGGTCACCGCAATTTCGAATATCCCTTCCACATCAGCAGTTAAACGGAAGACATCGACATCCATCGCTGCACCAATGGTTTTACTTTGACTGGCTACATTACCGGTAAATGAAAGGAGGGTTGCAGTTGCATCGACACTGCCGCCCACATCATCGTTAGTTTGAACAGTTGCAGACACTTGGTAATCGCCCGTTCCGGATCCGTAAGCAGTCGCCTTAAGGTAATAAATAGCATTCGCACTAACAGAAATGCTGACCAAGCTATTTAACCCAATGCCGCTATCATCATCTTGTGCAATTTCTATAAAGTCAGAATTGTAAATGGTCAGATAGGTATCAACGCCACTGTTGTTAATGGCAGTCATTTCAAAAGTGACACCGCCCGTCGCTGCCGCCAAGTACTTGTAATAATCTGCTTCTAAAGCAGTTGAAATAGCACCCGTAATTGGGGCTGTCGTAGTAAGGTTGATTGCGGTCGCGAAGGAGGCGCCGGGGGAGGTGTTTTGATTATCGGAATTATTTGCCGAAATTCGGTATGCACCTGTTCCGGATCCATAAGCAGTCGCCTTGATGTAGTAAATAGCATTCGAATTAACATTAAGAGGAATAAAACTGTTTCTGGTTCCATTGCTATCATCATTTCGTGCAATTTCTGTAAAGTTAGAATTGTAAATGGTCAGGTAGGTATCAACGCCACTGTTACTAATGGCATTCATTGCGAAATTGACACTGCCCGTCGTAGTTGCAATGTACTTGTAATAGTCTGCTTCTAAACCAGTTGAAATAACACCTTCAATTGGATCCCCGGCAGTAAGGTTGATGGCAGTACCAAAAGTGGCCCCGGGAGGGGTAGAATTAAATACAGAATTGCTGCTAGCCGAAACCCGATATGCACCTGTTCCGGATCCGTAAGCGGTTGCCTTAAGGTAGTAAATAGCATTTGCAGTAACATTAAGAGAAATAAAACTGTTTCTGGTTCCATTGCTATCATCATTTCGAGCGATTTGTACCTCGTTGGAATTGTAGACAGTCAAGATGGAATCAACGCCACTGTTGTTAATGGCAACCATGGCGAAATTAATTACACCTGTAGTTGTTGCTGTGTACTTGTAATAATCAGCATTTGAAGCAGGATTAATTTCACCATCATAACTCGCAACCGTACTTGTTGAATTAGAAGTAAGTGTAATGGCATTTGCGAAGGAGTCGCCAGGGGTTCCATTGGTGACCGTAGTAGGCGCTATAAATGTCGCAGAAACTTGGTAGGTGCCTGTTCCGGATCCGAAAGCAGTTGCCTTAAGGTAGTAAATAGCATTTGCAGTAACATTAAGAGAAATAAAACTGTTTCTGGTTCCATTGCTATCATCATTTCGTGCGATTTCTATAAACTCAGAATTGTAAATGGTCAGGAAGGTATCAACGCCACTGTTGCTAATGGCAGTCATTTCAAAATTGACCCCGCCCGTCGCTGCTGCTGTGTATTTATAATAGTCTGCTTCTAAAGCAGTTGAAATAACACCTTCAATTGGATTCCCCGCGGTAAGTGTAATTGCAGTTGCGAAGGTGGTGCCCTGAACAGTGCTGGGCGCTGTAAATGCCGCAGAAACCTGGTAAGCGCCCGTGCCTAATCCATAAGCAGTTGCCTTAAGGTAGTAAATAGTATTTGCAGTAACATTAAGAGAAATAAAACTGTTCAAGCTTCCATTGCTATCATCATTTCGTGCGATTTCTACCAAGTTGGAATTATAAATGGCCAGATAGGAATCAATGCCACTATTGTTAATGGCATCCATTGCAAAGTTAACCACACCCGTGGTAGTTGCAATGTACTTGTAATAATCAGCATTATAAGCAGGATTAATATCTCCAAATGCACTCTGAACCGTACTACCTTGTGAAGCAGTAAGTGCAATAGCGGTTGCGAAGGAGTCGCCGGGGGCTCCGGCTTGACCAGAGGTGGGCGCTATAAATGTCGCAGAAACCCGGTATTCACCGGTGGCACTGGTGCCGGATCCATAAGCCGTTGCCTTGATGTAGTAAACACTACCCGCAGTAACATTAAGAGAAATAAAACTATTAAAGCCTCCATTGCTATCATCATTTCGTGCGATTTGTACAAAGGTGGAATTGTAAATGGTTAGGATTGAATCAACGCCACTGTTGTTAATGGCATCCATTGCGAAATTAACCACACCCGTTGTTGCTGCTGTATAGGTGTAATAATCAGGATCATATGCAGGATTAATTTCACCAATTGCACTCGCAACATTGCCTGAAGAAGCAGTAAGTGTAATAGCAGTTGCGAAGGAGTCGCCGGTGGCGACTGGTGCGTTTATGGGGTCCGATATCACTGTTGCAGAAATTTGGTAGGCGCCCGTGTCAGATTCAAAAGCCGTTGCCCTAATGTAGTAAATAGCATTCACATCAACATTAAGAGAAATAAAACTATTAAAGCCTCCATTGCTATCATCATTTCGCGCGATTTGTACAAAGTTAGAATCGTAAATAGTCAGGATGGAATCAACGCCACTGTTGTTAACGGCAGCCATGGCGAAATTAACCACACCCGTTGCTGCTGCTGTATAGATGTAATAATCAGCATTATAAGCAGGATTAATATCGCCATCAAAACTTGCAACCGTACTGCCTTGTTGAGCAGTAAGGGCAATGGCAGTTCCGAAGGAAGACCCTGGTGGTGCGGCAGCAATAGTAGCTACTTGAACTGGACTGCCACTGGTACTACCAAAGGAGTTAATGATTGCGGTCAGGCTACCAGAGGCGCTTGGCAGTGTAGTAAAGGTTATAGTTAACTGGTTTGCAGTTGCATTAGTGACTGTGCCAGTACCACTGCTAAGAGTAACCGTATTGTTGGCCGCAATGGTATTAAACCCTGTACCAGCAATGGTAAGGGTAGTGGCGTTGCTTGCCAAATTAGCTGTATTTAATGTCACGATAGGTGCAACTATTGTAACCCGATATGCACCGGTTCCAGATCCATAAGCAGTAGCCGCCGTGACAAAGTAAACATTTCCCGCAATCACAGAAACACTAGTCAAACTGTTTAGCCCGGGGCCGTCATCATCATCATCACCTAAAAAAGTTCTGCTGGAATCATAAATGCTTATAAAGGTATCGATGCTGCTGCCGTTAATTTGATCCAACGACGCTTGAAGCACACCAGTTGCGGTTGCTGTAAAAGTGTAATAATCTTCCTCACCATCAACGAAAATATCTCCATCAGCGCCAAATCCACCCGTTATGGCGCTAAGAGGAATTGCTGTATCGAAGGAAGACCCTGGTGGCGCTAAGAGTGTCGCAGAAACCCGGTATTCACCCGTAGTACCCGTGGTGATAGTAGTAGATACATAAGCAGTTGCCTTGATGTAGTAAATACTACCCGCAGTAACATTAAGAGAAATAAAACTGTTTAAAGTTGTTGGATTGCTATCATCATTTCGCGCGAGTTGTCCAAAGTTGGAATCGTAAATGGTTAGGATTGAATCAACGCTACTGTTATCAATGGCATTCATGGTAAATTCAACCACACCCGTTGCTGTTGCTGTAAAAGAGTAATAATCTTCTTCACCAGCAGCAGATATACTTCCATCAGCACCAAATCCACCCGTTATGGCGCTAAGAGGAATTGCTGTATTGAACGAATCTCCAGGTTCTAGCGAAAGATTTGCACTATTATAATCAATTGTGCTAGCAATAAGTGTATTTGAAACTTGGCCGACATGGAATTCGAGAACTTCATCGCCACCTTTTCCGGTCAAATTGCTACTAGCGCCGATATCGGCTTGCGTAATGCTTGCAAACTGCTCTACAAACGCTTTGCCTGCATCCGTGTTTGCGATCGAACAACCATAAAGAAGAATATCCGCATCTGAGGTTAAGGAGTTGCCCCAAGATGCAACCTGCGTTGCGCTGGCAGTTAAAACTCTGGAATCGAATGCCTGATTTCCGAAATACAATACACCATCATTTCCATGGCTGATAATTCTAAGTACTGGCACATTGGCAAGGCCTTCAAGCGCAGTGGTAATCTGGCTGACCACATCGCGGTTGCCATCGATTGAAACAACCAACGAGCCTTTTAATTCATCAACAGGGATGGTTGCAACAAGGGAAGAATCAATAAGGACAACACCTTTTGTAGAGGCGGCCTGCAAAGCAACATCATCAAGTTTGTTTACCAATTGAAAAGCTGAAGCTGAAAAAGCAGAGGCATCATTAGAGGAAAAATAAACCTGACTGGAACGGTAGTTGGTTGAGTTTTGCTGCAGGCGAATGTCATCAACAAGCGTGATGGAGTTTGCTGCACAAGTGTTTTCAGAAATACCAATTGCGAAGTCGTGGAAGGCAGGCACGGTTTTGGCATCGGGGGTAAGTCTAACTTCCAAATGCTCAACCGAAAGGCGGCCGCTCACTAACCGCCTAGATTTAGACCCAAACATCGATTTGAACCAACCCGTATGTTTAATATTATTCAATTGAATCTTTCTTATCTGTTGAAAAAAATATCACGCTATAAAATATCATTAATTGTAAATAATCCTGCAATAATGCGCAAGAATAAATACCCCATATCCTCCAGTAACTGCCTACAATGCTTATAATTGTCAAGCCAAAACAATTATCATCCAGGCCAGTATTTGAGTCGTACGAATGGAAACCTAAAAAAGATCAAGAAAAGCGTGATAATCCTTAAAATAGCCACAATCAGAAAAGTAAATATAGAATGTGCTAATAAACCGTTGCTGGCCAAAATAAGCCCAAAGAAATTAGAAAATGTGCCAAAGAAACGAATTCTTTCGCTACAAATCATTCAAAACAAGCAATTAAAACAATAGCTTTAGGAGTTTAGGTTCTATTACTTTTTAGGTGCAGGGGCATATTTAGACTGTAAGGCTTTAAACTCAGATTCTTTTTTCAGGGAATCGAAGGAATCATCTGAACTAACTGCTTGCCCCCAAATCCCTTGCCTTTGCGGTTCTGGAAATGCCTCAATCGCTTTCTTTAACAATTCGATGGCTTTTTTCTTGTACAAATCAGCCTGGGGTTTGAGTTCAGGCTTGGCATCGGAATCTAACTCAAGTTTACCCCCGGATATGGAATAAACGCCAGCAGCGTTTAAAACCGTTTGCACGGAAGGGGTTGGATTTTTTGCAAGTGCAGCGTCTGCATCTTCAATTGCGCCTTTGATATTATTTTGTGTTGCACGCAAATAGCCTCGCATGGTTAAAGCTTCGATGATCTGGCCAGGTTCCGCATCCTTGCTTGCAAGCACCATGGTAAAATCGTCTTGGGCAAGATCCTTCCAAGCGCTAACTAAAAGCATGGCCCTGCGCACCCGAGACTGAGTGTCATCAGGAAGCATGGCTGCACTTCGGCTTAAATCAGATAATGCAGGCCCCAACAAATTCAAAGCTCGCTGGCAGATTCCACGTCCTTTGTAAGCCAAGGGATCAAGGGGCAAATCCTTCTTCGGGTCATGCGTGGCAAAATAATCATCAAATGATGTTTTGCTTTCTGCAAACTTATTCAGTTCAAGCAAAATCTTCGCTTTCAAAAGATGGGATAAGCTGTTGCTGGGATTTAATTGCACTGCAAGATTGCATAGAGGAAGAGCTTTATCAAAATTCTTAGTAGAGTAAAAAAGCTCTGCTGCAATTAGGTAATCTTCGATTTTATCTTTGTTGAGAAATCGCAAATTACCTGCTTGAATAAAGTCCTCTGTAGCTTTCTGGATTTCTTTAGGCTGCAAATCGAGGTAAGCCAAACCACGCCAATGGTATGAATCACCACTTATCGGATTGGCCTTGATGTTTTTAGTGAACAATTCGATGGCTTCAACATTTTTGCCTTCCTTGCGGTAGCAAAGAGCAAGATTGTTAATACCTCTTGGGTCTGTAGGTTTCAGTTTAACGGCTTCCTCAAAATTCTTCTGTGCATCTTTAAATTTGTTCATTTCAAAGAACAAATTCCCTTCATTAACCAACACATCAAACTTGGGAATACCGTATTTTTCTGCCTTTTTAAAGTCTTCAAATGCTTCAGAATAGTCAGAATCGGTGGTACTGGTTTTGCCACGCATTAGTTTTCCATCCACAATGCCACGCACGAGGTAAGCGGGGCCGAGGTTGGGCCGGGTTGCTATGCAAGAGGTAAGAGAAGCTCGGGCAGCGGCAAATTGTTCCTGCCTAACCTGACAGACTGAGGTAAGAAAATTAGCCCAGAACATTTCGGGGTCTTTTCGGAGGGCCTTTTCAAAAAAGTCCTGAGCAGTGGCGTAATCATTTTGATTCAAAGCACCCAATCCAAGAAAGAAGAACTCCGAAGCACGCTCGGGGGCGATGGTTTTAGCTTTCTCAAATTCTGCCTGAGCTTCGGGTAATCGAGATAGAGTTTTAAATAAATCACCCTTGATCAAATGGAAGATGTGATTTTCCTTGGCAAAGCCACGAGTTTTTTCCATTATCTCGAGAGATTCCAACGATCGTTTTTTCAATTCTTCTGCAGAAATATCAGGCAAAGGCATGGCATTTCTGCGAGCGAGAATAACAGCGAGCTCGAGCGCTTCATCCGTCAATTGTTTTTTTTCTGCATCAGAAAGGTGATCAGGGAGTTTAAGCTTATATTCTTTGTCTTCAATGTAGTTAACTCCTACAATTGTAAGGCCCTTGGCTGCTTCGGAAATCGAGCTTTCTCTTGCTTCCGTTCGATTGCCCATTGCATCAGATGAATGGAAAAGAGCATCATCATAATGCTTTGAAAAAAGGCTCATATCGGTGGTCGCCTTGATTCGCGCCTCTGTTTGCATCAGAAGTGCATTGGAAGATTCGTAAATCTCCTTCAGTAAATCTTTACCTGAAGTCTGGGCGACAACCTTTCCTAGGATATCTTTGGCCTCCTCAAATTTCTTTTCATCAAATAAAGTCTTGGCACTGATGAGCGCTGGCGTGGTTTCGTTGCGAATTCCATCAAGTTCGAGTGCAATCGCCTTATTTTTTTCGTCAACTGCATCGCGAGCAGCCATTTCCTTGATACTTGAATTCCGAATCATTATTGCTGCAGTAATGGAACCTATGAAAATGGTGACTGCGGCCACTGCGGAAACTGCAATAAGAGCAGCCTTCGCCTGATTGCGTTTTGCCCACTTCAACGTTTTGGTGTAAATGCCAACAGGCCGGGCTAGGATAGGTTCGCCCTTGATGAATCGCTCGATATCATCAGCAAGCTCATCGGCAGTTGGGTATCGCTTTGCTTTGTCTTTTTCAAGGCACTTTAAACAGATGGTTTGTAAATCTAGGGGAACACTAGGCACTAAAATATTAGGTGCAACGGGTTCCTTATTGCGAACATCTTCGAGTGTTTGCAGCAGGGTAGTACCCCTGAAAGGCGGTTTCCCTGTTAGAAATTCGTAGAACATTGCGCCTAGTGAATAAATATCTGCGAGAGGCCCGATATCTGCGGTTTCGCCACTCGCCTGCTCAGGGGGCATATAGCTTGGCGTACCCATGATTGAACCCGCACGGGTTTTGCCATCATCTGCATCCATCTTTTTGGCTAGGCCAAAGTCTGCGATTTTCCCGATACCGTCCTTGGTTATTAGCACATTAGCAGGCTTTAAATCGCGGTGAATGATTTGCATGCTATGGGCATAAGCCATGCCTCGCGAAAGCTGCAGCATCATTTGAGCGCACCATTCAGCCGGTTGTGGCTCGCTCTTTAATTTGGAGTCGAGTGGGCCGCCATCCACAAATTCAAGAGAGAAAAACGGTGCGCCTTGAAACTCACTGACTTCGTAAACCTGCACAATGTTGGGGTGGGTCATCGAGCCAACCGCACGGGCTTCAAGTTCAAATCGAGCAATATCTTCAGGGTTTACATTAGCCCCCCCTAGAATCATTTTTAGAGCGACCATACGCCCCAAACCCCTTTGCTTTGCTCGATAAACAACGCCCATCCCGCCACGACCTAACTCGCCTAAGATGTCGTAACCCGGCACATTCGGATACTTGCTGCCCCCGCTGTTTGGTTTAATAGAACCAACATTAACTGCGGTATTACCTGACTTACTTTCCTGCCCAGGCGCCATAGTTGCCCCATTGGGGTCATATGCTCCGCTCTGCGAAGGCGCCATGGTTGCGCCATTGGGGTCATATGCTCCGCTTTGCGAAGGGGCCATGGTAGCGCCATTAGGATCATATGCTCCGCTTTGCGAAGGAGGCATGGTTGCGCCATTAGGATCATATGCTCCGCCTTGGGAAGGAGGCATAGTAGCGCCATTAGGATCATATGCAGGTGCTTTTCCATCATGGGGCATGGTTGCAGAGTTTGAATTAAAGAAGGAATCAAATAGCGCCCGATCATCAGGAGATAAAGTAGCAGCATTGGGATCGTTCTTAGGGGCGGCATTGCCAGAAGGGGGCATGGTAGCAGCATTGGGATCGTTCTTAGGGGCGGCATTGCCAGAAGGAGGCATGGTAGCAGCATTGGGATCGTTCTTAGGCCCTGCACCCGTCACAAATTGCGGGACCTGCAAATTCATTGTGCTATCGATATGTTTTTGCTGGTGGGAAGCCCCAAGGGTTACATCATGCTCAGTATCGGTGGACGCTTTGTGCATGGGCGCAATAGTTTCTGCGCCAAAATCCGCAGCGATTTTTGCCAAGCCTTCTTTAAGCTCAGGGCTTATAGAGAGTTCAGAGTTGGAAGGTACGGATACAATCGATACATCATCGGTTGCAGCCTTGATGTTATTATTGGGCGCAAGGGTTTGGTCATCTTCAGGTTTGCCAGCCATATTGTTATCTCTTATAAAACAAGAATGAATTTTGGAATAATTACGGGTAAATTCGACCTATTACAAGATTGCGAATAGTCATTTCGTAGTACTTAGAGGTTGGATAAACACTCCAGGTATGGCCAACAAAAAGGCCCTTTTCATCGGTAAATATTCGATAAACGCCCTTGCCTAAACCTTCACGATATTTGCCCGAGTCCAATCTTCGCGAATCGCTTGCGCCATGCCCAGATGAGCTACTGTCGATGATTTCAATTTCGTATTGGATAGAGTTTTTAACAAGAGGTTCGGTAGGGTTGCGCTTCATAGGCAACGAGGCAATCAGCATAACATGCCCTGAGTTTCCTGAACCAGGCGGATACTTAATTGCGATAATGTCTCCTGGTCGCACCTCATCTATTTTGGTGATTTCCTTAAAGCCCCGCTGGTGGATGATTGCATCGTGATAATGTTTAGCAAGAGGCCTATTGCTGCCCATATTTTTGTTAAGTTGCTCTTCTGAAAAAAACTTGCTGTGAAGTAACAATGCGTTGATCAAGCCACTGCAATCAGCATGGCACACAGCCTTACTGTCAGCGCCCCAAGAGATAACGTTGTTTTTATGAATATAACTGGTGTCTTCTGGTTTTACAGCATTAAGCAAGTAATGGGCATCAGATACGAGTTTGCCAGCATCTGCTTCTGCAGCAATGCAGTGTTGTAAAAAAGTTGCGAATACGCAAACGATAAAAAGCATACTCAAACATTTGGCGAAGAATCGAATTTGCATTAATCCATCTCCATAAATTTACGGGGTACCATAAGTTATCCCATAGAGATCATGATACCGTAATAAATATTATTTTTGTGAACATTTGCAGCATTTTTTTTCACCCTCCCCGAATTGATAAGATGAAGGTATATTCTGGAATCAATCGAACTGAATCGAGAAGCCCCGAGGAAAAATCCATGATACTTGCACAAACTCTTTTTGAGCCTGTTTCAATTATTGCTGTTGTGCTGTTTTGCTTTGTATTAGTGTTGTTTTTCACTAGGAATTTTCCTCCTAAAAAGCCTGCAAGCATTGGCTTTCAAGCAGGATCGTTAGCAATTTGCGGGAATAAGCCAAATTGTGTCTGTTCACTTGATAATCGACCAAACTACATGATTTTGCCTTTAGATTGGGCAGGCTCTGAAGCCATGGGAATGGAGAAAATCGAATCGTTGGTTAACTCATTTCCTAGAACCAAGGTGATTTCAAAATCAGGCAACTACCTTCATGCGGAGTTTAGGACTTCAATTTTTGGGTTTATAGATGATGTCGAGTTTTTGGTTGATGTTAATGCAAAGAAAATTCATATTCGTTCTGCTTCCAGACTGGGATACAGCGATCTGGGCGCCAACCTTTCCCGGGTAGAAAAACTCAGAACCCTATTTGCTCAAATTGCGAAGAACTGATTTTTTAAAGCCTTTCTTCCTATTTATGGATAGAACGAATAATAGGTGAATGCTAAGTTGCTTCATGGAGAGGGTGTGCATGGTTGGTTTTGATGCGAAAAAATATGGAATGATCGTTGCAGATCTGCTGCATCCAACCAAGTTGGCACCACTTGACTCCGGTAGGCCCAATGTTTCTGTTCGGGCAATTTTACAAGGCCTTTCTGATAACCCCGACTTCCTAGGCAAACCCATCCGCGACAAACTAATGGCAAACGCCTGCATTTCCGGTTTATGGCTCTACCATGATTTCATGGAAGAATCTCATGCCATCAGCCAAGAACTTTCAAGCTCCGCAGGCAGTTACTGGCATGGTATTTTACACAGAAGAGAACCCGATTTTCCCAATAGCGGTTATTGGTTTCGCAGAGTAGGAAACTTTGCAACCTTCGAAGAACTGAAACAAGCAGCCGTTACTATTTTAGGAGATGAACCACCTGAGTGGGCGCAATTCATGCTTGGGGAAAAACGCTGGGATCCCTTTGCATTTATCGATCTTTGCGAAAGGGCTCTGGGCGGAAATGTAAACGCTATCCCTATTTGCCAGCTTATTGCCCAAAAAGAATGGGAATTGCTTTTTGATTATTGTTACCGTGCTGCTGTAGGCTATGAATAAATCACGGAGATCTCATGGAATCTAAACCCGATCCATTTAAATTGCTTAAGCTCAAACGCAAGATCAAAGGCTATTCTGCAATCCTTCTACCCTTTATGGAAAATGATACCATCGATTGGGATGGGTTTTGCAACCATGTGAAGCGCACCCACGACAACGGCTTAGTTCCTGCTATCAACATGGATACAGGGTATGGCAATTTTCTTGATGATAGCACCAAGGAAGAAGTTTTAAAACAAACGCGTGCGGTGTTGGGCAATGGATCGTTCATCGCAGGCGCCTTTGTTGCAGACCAACCAGGCGCAAGTTTCAACCCTGCAGCATATCGAAATGCAATCGAGCAAATTCAGCGCCATCAGGGACTTCCTGTCATCTTTCAATCTTTCGGGCTAACATCATCAAACAATAAAGACCTTACAAAGGCTTATAAAGAGATTGGTAGGATTGCGCCACAATATTTCGCCTTCGAATTAAGCACCCAATTTGCTCCCTTTGGAAAAATATACGATCTTGATGCTTACAAAGAACTTCTGCAGATACCCGAATGCCTGGGTGCTAAACACTCTTCCCTCAATCGTATGTTGGAATGGCAAAGGCTGGTTCTCCGCAATGAAACAAGGCCTGATTTCATGGTGTTCACAGGCAATGACCTGGCAATCGATATGGTCATGTATGGCAGTGATTATCTGTTGGGCTTAAGTACCTTTGCACCGGATGCCTTTGCGGTACGCGACAAAATGTGGGAAACGGGTGACCCTCGATTTTACGAGTTGAATGATCTTTTGCAGTATCTAGGGTTTCTTACTTTTCGTGGCCCGGTGCCCGCATACAAACATAGCGCAGCACAATTTCTCAAGCTTAAGGGTTGGATCAAAACCAACAAGACTCACCCCAAGAGCCCCGAAAGGCCTGAAAGCGACATCCCGCTTTTGCAAGATATTGCCAACAGAATTGATGCTGTCATCAGGGAGGTTTCTTGAACGCAATCACTAGGGTAAATACTCTTAAAACCTCTGAAGAGTTCCGCGAATACCTTAAAAAGGTGGATGCGATAATCCCCTTTGATGAAGAACTCTCCCCCGGAGATGTTTCACCGTTGGGCAAGCCTTTTCTTGCGGGCTCTAAAACCGTGGGCAATCGCTTTTCCATCCTGCCCATGGAAGGCTGGGATGCGGAAACGGATGGCAGGCCAAATGATCTTGTGCGCAGACGCTGGCGCAGGTTCGGCCTGAGTGGCGCAAAGCTTATCTGGGGGGGTGAAGCTGTTGCTGTCAGGCACGACGGCAGGGCCAACCCCAATCAACTCGTCATCCAGCAAAAGTATCTTTCCGATTTCATTTCCCTGCGTGAAGAAATCATCCAAGGGCATATCGAAGCGGGCCAGAATACCTCAGATCTTCTTATCGGTTTGCAACTTACCCACTCAGGAAGATTTGCCCGCCCCAACGATAAAAAGAAAATCGAGCCCCGCATTCTTTACCGGCACCCCATCGTTGAAAAACGTTACCCTATAGAGGGCGATCACCAAGTATTTTCTGATGATCAACTTTCCACCCTCATCGACGACTTTATTGCTGCTGCAAAGCTTGCCCATCAGGCAGGTTTTGATTTCGTTGATGTCAAGCATTGCCATGGGTATTTAGGGCATGAATTTCTAAGCGCAGTTGATCGCAAGGGTAAATTTGGAGGCAGTTTCGAAAACCGTACCCGTTTTCTCAGAGAAGTAGTTGCAGGCATCAATTCAGTTGCACCCAGACTTCTTATAGGCGTAAGACTTAGCGCTTTCGATACCATCCCCTTTAAGCCAGGCACCGATGGAATCGGCGAACCAGAGGCTTGGAACAACGGGCCATATCCTTATGCTTGGGGGGGCGATGGTTCAATCCAAGGTGTGAAATTAGAAGAACCAACTGCATTTTTAAAGCTCTGCCTGCAATTGGGTATACCCTTGGTTTGTACCACCTTTGCAAGCCCCTATTACAACCCACATGTGCAACGCCCCGCACTTTTCCCGCCATCCGATGGCTACCTTCCCCCAGAAGATCCTTTGGTTGGAGTTGCTAGGCATATCGCAATTAATAAGGCGTTGAAAGAAGCTGTGCCAGAAATGATGATCATCGGTTCCGGCTTTTCCTATTTGCAAGATTGGTTGCCCAAAGTGGCGCAAGCCGTGGTGGGGCAGGGCATGGTTGATTCCGTCGGCTTAGGAAGAATGGTACTTAGTTATCCTGATATGCCTCTTGATATACTTGCGGGAAAACCTCTTGATCGCAAGCGGATTTGCAGAACCTTCAGCGATTGCACCACGGCCCCCCGAAATGGTTTGATCTCTGGTTGCTTTCCTCTCGATCCATTTTATAAAAACTCCGAGGCGGGCAAAATGCTCTCCCTCATCAAAAAAGCAAAGGGCTAACTATCATGCAAAATCGTAGAAATTTTCTGACAACGCTGGCAATCGCACCCATTGTATCCGCATCTTTCCCTATTCAGGCTTTCTCTCAGAAAACATCTGACAAAATTGCTATCTCTACTTGGTCGTTTCATAACTATTTTCCCAACACCCGCTACGGCAAACCCGAGTTCGAACTAGCAGAGTGGAAACTCGAAAAAGTGATGGAAGTTGCCCAAGCTCAAATCGGTATATCTAACTTCGAACTATCTAGCGCTCATTTAGCAAGCCTCGAAAATGATTACCTTCTCGGCCTTAAAAAACTTGCCAAAGATAAAGGCTATAACTTCATCCACCTTAGCGACAACATGAAGGGTGTAAACCTTGCCCGGGCAGATGAAACCAAAAGAGCAGAGGATTTCAAACGCTTTGTAGAACTCCTTAGTGTTGCAGAAAAACTTGGCATCCCCTCGATGCGAGTGAACACAGGCAACCCCGAAAAACCCGATTGGGATCTTGCAATAACCATCGAGCAATACAAAAAGCTTGCAGCATTAGGCAAAGATAAAGGTGTGGAGATCATCATTGAAAATCATTTTGGCATCAGCGCAGACCCGGTGAAAGTCGCAAAAATTATAGAGGCAGTTGGAGTAAACATTAGCTCCTGCCCCGACTTCGGCCTTTTCAAATCTGAACCAGAACGCTCCGCAGGCCTTCCCATTATGTTCAAACATGCCCGCAAGGTGTGCAGTGCCAAGTTTCATGGCTTCGATGAACAGGGGAAACCAAAGGATTTTGATCTCGAGAATTGCTACAAGGTACTTAAATCAAGCAACTACAAGGGTTGGGTTTCGCTCGAATACGAAGGCCCTAAGGAACCCACTGCTATGCTAATCAAAATGAAATCTTTAGCAAAGCAATGGCTTGATTAAAATGATGTTTGAAAGTTAAACGAATGAAGCTTAAGAAATTGAATTCGCTTCGAAATTGTTTTGGGGCTCTTTAGCTGTTTTCCAACAACGGGGCCTAACAACTTTCTTAGCCAACCCTACGCACTCAAAACTTCGAATCACCCACCACGAAAGATCGAACTCATACCATAGATGCCCATGCGATGCAGACATCTGTTCTGCATGATGGTTGTTGTGCCAACCTTCACCATGCGAAATCAGGGTAACCAGCCAGTTGTTACGGCTGTTATCAGTGGTTTTATAATTGCGATAGCCCCAAAGATGCGAGATTGAATTTACAGCCCAAGTGCTATGTAAAACAAATACCGTGCGCACGAATACACCCCAAACCAAAAAGCTTAGGCCCATCTGAAGGGAACCATCTAAAGTGCCTGTCATAAACCAACCAACAGCGTATCCAGCAAACAAAAACAACACGGCATGCAAAACATAAACACCCAACCATAAAGAATTTCGTTCAAGTTTCAGATAGAACGGGTCTCGCAATAAATCGCGAACATAGCATTCGAAATGCTTGACCTTATGAAATTCTCGATTGCGAACAAACAACCAGCCAATATGGCCCCAGTAAGCGCTTACAAGTGGGGAGTGCGGATCAGGTTGCTCATCTGAATCTTTGTGGTGTAATCGATGAATAGCCACCCAACGGGCGGGCGAATCTTGCAGTGTGCAAATCCCCAACAACGCCAGCGTGTGTTCAAACCACTTGGGGCAGGTAAACCCGCGGTGTGTCAACAATCGGTGGTAACCAATATTTATACCCATCATCGCAAACAGGAAAATCCCAGCAATGCCCACAAGCAAACCCGTCAAACTGTAAAACCAAGGGATAACCGCCAAAAGAGCCAGGCAGTGCACAAGGCCAAGGGCAAACACATAGCGCTTATCGAGTTTGACCGGTTGGGCGGTCTTGGGGATTTCAAGCCTACCGGAAGGGGAGGCAACAGTTTCCACAGCTTTAGCTACAGGCTCGGCAGTTTCCGTAGCCAATGAAGTATGTGACTCGTTGAAAATATTAATCATTCACCTCTATAAAACTGCACATCTCAAACGACAAAAACTTGAGGAAGGATAATTCCAAATTTAATTGTATGGCTGCTACCAACCAAGAATGAAAACCTTATTCAATGTTTAACAGTTATATAATATCGCATATTTAAAAGTAAGCAACAAGGTTTTAGAGCAAGTTATCAAGCAAATGAACTTGTGAAAAGGTTGTTTCAAACCATAAAACCAAAACAATCCAAATAATTAATCTGATACTAAAGCTTAAGCAAAAGATACCCGTAATAATTAATAGATAATAAAGATCTAATTTAAATAAAATAAAGAGTTTAGGTGCTATTTACCGGTTATTGTGGTTTTAATAGGTAAGCAAAAAGAAGGGGTAAAAAATATTTTAATTTCTGGGAAGAAAATGCTTGCGGTGGAGAATAAAACAAATATAGTGGGGAACTGTGGAGCCAAGTGGAGCTTGGTGGGAAAAGGCAAGGATGCCTCTTTTATTGCTAAACCAGCAATGAATTGAGTGAAAAGGCCCATGTTATTAACCGGAACGCACGAACGCACGTTAGACGATAAAAAGCGTTTGGCGTTGCCCCGCAAAGTGCGGGATGTGATGCAAAATCCGGACATGGTGTTTGTAACTCCAGGACCCGACAAGTGCCTTTGGTTGTACACACAAAGTGGCTTGGAAGCCCTTGCTGAAAGAATGGATGCGGTACCCGCAACGGATGGTGAAGGCCGGGTATTCAGAAGATTATATTTTGCCCAGACCGAATCGGTGGAAATCGACAAGGCAGGCAGAATGCTGATCCCCGAAAGGTTAGCTCAATTCGCTAGCTTGGATCGCGAAGTAGTCCTTATCGGAGTTCGAGATCACTTGGAACTCTGGGACTTTACCCGTTGGAAACAATACCTCGCTGAAAACTCGCCCCGCTTCGATAGTGTGGCAGAGGGGGCATTTCAGGGGAAATAGTCAGTCTGCAAGTTTTGGATGGATTCAGTACCAGTAGGAAGGATTCGGGCTCGTAGCAGCGAGCCATAGGGCGTCGGGCGGACCTCCCAGCCTGCCTTATTGCCCTAAAATCCTATTCCTCAACACCAGCAGCCCTTCTTGCCTCCCCAGGTCACAGAAGGGCTGTTTTTTTTTCCCAACTCCGGTTAGCATCCCGCCCCATTACCTGCTTTTTACTTTCAGCAGGGCTTTTTTCAGGATGTTTGCCTTGGATAGGGATCTTCCCATTACTGATAATTCTGAAACACTTGCCACGAAGCATGCCAGCGTGCTTCCTGCGGAGGTTCTTCATTGGCTCGATCCGCAACCCGGGCAGATCATCGTTGATGCAACTTTAGGTGCGGGTGGCCACACCCGGTTGATTGCAGAAAAAATCGGGCCCACAGGCAAAATGATTTCTCTTGATTGCGATCCCTTCATGATTGAAACCGCCAAAAAAAGGCTCACCAATCCCAACATTACTTTCGTTCATGCTTCCTTTGATCAGCTGCGCCAAGTGCTCGATGAACTGAATATCCCCGCAGTCGATGGAATCCTTGCAGATCTTGGAATTTGTTCGGATCAATTAGATGACAGTGCCCGGGGCCTTAGTTTTCAAAGAGAAGGCCCGCTGGATATGCGGTTAGATCCTACCCGGGGAATGCCAGCTTCCGCACTGGTAGCGCAACTCGATGAACGCAGCCTCGCAGATTTGATTTTTCAATTAGGTGAAGAGCGGTTCAGTAGAAGAATAGCCAAGGCTATAGTGCTTGAGCGCAAAATAAACTCCATTCGCACTACCACCGACCTCGCAGAATTAGTGCGTAGGTGTGTTCCCCGTTCAGGAAAAATCGACCCCGCAACCCGCACTTTTCAAGCCTTCCGCATTGCAGTTAATTGCGAAATGGAATCGCTTGATAGCTTCTTGCAGCTAGCTCCTTATTGTTTAAAAACAGAGGGAAGGCTTGTAATCATAAGTTTTCATTCGCTGGAAGATCGCAAAGTAAAAGCCGCGTTCAAGGATACCAGCAGGTATCTTGCGCTAACACGAAAACCAGTGCAGGCGGGCGAAGAAGAAGAAAATCGAAATGCAAGATCGCGCAGTGCGAAATTGCGGGCAGCTAAAAAAGTATAGTGTTCTTTTGTCCCTGGCATTGCCATGGAAGGTAAATCATGTTGAAAATAGCATCGATGGGTTTTGCGGGATTACTGCTTATTTTTGCATCAGGATTAGTGCTTAATAAGAATGGCGTAAGCCATGCTGCAGTGCACATACCCAGGCATACACATGCAAAAATAATCACAACAATGTTGTTGCAGGAGCAAGGGCATCTGCCCTCGCCTGGGATGATTCCCAAAAAAGTAGCTGAAAGCAAGGCACCAAATATTCTTGTGGAAGAATCAAAAGAGCCTCCGGTGCTTCAGAAAGAAGAAATCCAACCGGTGCAATTTCAGCCTATGAAGGAAGAGCCTACGCTTCCTTTATTTCCCCCCGCACCAACCTTAGCACCTGCACCTGCGTTAATACCTGTGCCTGCGTTAATACCAGTGCTAGAAGAATCAAAAACTCCAGTTGTTGAAGAGAAGAAAGCCGCTCCAGCCTTAACACCTGCGCTGATACCACCAATTGAAGAAATCAAAACTCCAGTTGTTGAAGAAAAGAAAGCCGCTCCAGCAACGCTTCCCCTGCAAATTAAAGATGATGTTAAAACCCCAGCACCCGCCCCAACTCCTTCCCAGACGATCGATCTGCCCAGAGTTCTCGAAGGGATTTACAGCGGGTTTAAATCTGCAAACATCAAACCAACTGAACCAAAGAATGGCAGCATAAACTTGGGCGTTGGCGTAGGCAATGCAAAACCTCCGTTCATTAAATTCGAAGTGAAGGGACAGGTTAAAACCAACCTAGGTGAAGTACCAGCCTTGATAGATGCAAAACAAATCAGCTCGAAGTTATATCTGGTTCGATTTGATTCTGAAAACTTTCAAGAGATAGCAAAAAAGACTCTGGGAAATGAAAAGCGATGGCCTGAGATTGCCAAGCTTAACCCAGCTTTATTACCTGAAGCACCGCTGGAAAAAGGTGTCGTGGTTAAAGTTCCTGCAGATGCCACTTTGCAATCAGAAGAACCTGCTTCAACCGTACAACCTCTGCCAGAAGCCAGGCCCAAACTTCCCGATGCAAAATCTAAAATTGTCGTCACCTTAACAGGCACTTATCCCCGTGCGCTTGAAGGCAAAAGGATGCTCACCCTTCCACCCGAAGTAATCGATCAATTGGGCAATTGCACGCAGGTACTTATGTCGCCCGGGCCCGATCCATGTCTTTGGCTAACGAGTGTGGACCATCTTGAAAAATTAAGCGACAGGCTAGAGCATTCCCCTGCAAGCGAAATGGATGTCCGGGTATTCCGCAGATTGTTTTTTGGTCAGATAGAAAAGATACCGGTTAAGGAAGGAAAGATTGTAATCCCCGAAAGATTGGCCCTGTTTGGCAGCCTTGAAAAAGAGATCGCAATCGTTGGTGTTGAGGATCATTTTGAAATCTGGGATCTTGAGAGATGGCGCAAGTACACCCAAAAGATGAGCAACCTCGAAAAGAAGTAGTAAGCATCTAACCCGCAACTTTTTCAGTTGTATGGGTTGTAAGGGATCAATGTATGGACTGTTCCAATATTAAGGGCATCGCCATACAAGCAGTAGTGAAATTTATCAGACATAATTAAAGTGTGGGGGTCGGTTCTGCCGACATATGCCCGCCTAACTTGTAAGGAGTTGGTTCGATGAATCGAGAAACCAAGGCAGGATTGGTGGTAACTGCATCATTTGTAGGGCTGCTTTCCGCTGTGATTATAAAAAAATATATGGAACCTGCCCCTACAAAAGCAGCAAATACCGAGGCCGTTGTCGCTGCTGTAGACCAAAAAAATACAGCTACAGACGCAGGAATTGTTCCCGTTGGTACCCCCTCAAATATGGAACTAGTACCTGTACCGGGTAACGAAATCAAACTGACTACAGCCGAAGAGAACAAAGGCCTGCCCGCATTTGAACCAAGCGCAATCCCCGGGGCGCCTCCCATTCCCCCAGTGCCTGATCTGTCAGGAAAAAGCGGTGGCCTTCCCCCATTGCCTGGCGAAAATACCAAAACCGAATTACCGCCATTGCCAGGGTCCGCACCCACTATTCCTCCTATTGATCCACCTGCGCCCCCAACTTCTGGTGGAATTCCCCCACTGCCAACTGCACCTGCATCAGGAATTCCAGCAATCGCACCACCTCCACCGCCGGCACCAATTGGAACTCCGCCTCCTCCTCCTTTGGGCGTGCCTGGTATTCCAAGTTCGGGAACTCCTGAACCCATTGCGCCGCCTCCGCCACCAGCACCAGTTGCTCCCCCCATACCAATGGGCCTGCCATCAGCACCAGTTGCTCCCCCCGTACCAATGGGCCTGCCTTCTGTGCCTGCAATTGCACCGATTTCACCACCATTATCACCGCCACTAAATAGTGGAGGCTTACCGCCTTTGCCCGGGAACTCGATTCCTTTATCTCCATCTGCGGGAACGATAACAGCCCCGCCCCCGCCTCCAGCAGCTCCAGGATTTGGCGCAGGTTCCCCGCCCCCTTTAAATACAACATCACCCATGCCACCCGTAAGGTTGAGTAACGCCATTCCATTTAATGCGAATGAGGGCCCCGCTCGTAGAACGGAATTTATTCCAGCAGACCCAAACAACAGGGTTGCCCCAGTGAATAACCCCATTGGGAATAATGGAGGCTACATTGCTCCAGTTGCTCCCTATGGTTCGCCAATACAGAATCAGCAAAAGCCTTTAGGTGCGAATGAAATCATTTCAGCCCCGCCTATCAATGGAACCAATCCAGGCGCAGGCGCAGTCCTTACGATCCCATCAAATAATAGTTCGCCGATAATGCCTGTGCCCCCTCCGGGAACCGTCAGCAGTGCTTCAAACCAGTTGTATACCCCAGCAGCGGTTACTCCCATTGCTCCAATCCCAGCAGCAATAGGCGCACCACGGGTGGAAAGCTGGACCGAACAGGCATATCTGTGCCAGCCTGGCGAAACCTATGCAAGCATTAGTCAAAAGATTTATGGTAATCCAGATTATTCAAAAGCATTGCAAATGTGGAATGAAAACCATCCCCGTGCCAGAATCGATACGCCCAAGAGTGGCTTATTACTTCCAGGTCAGGAAGTTTATTATCCACCCACTCAAGAATTATCGCGCAGGTATGGCAACTTCATGCCTAAGGTTTCACCAGTGGGCGCAACAGGTGCAACTAATCAAAATGGAATTCAACGCGCAAATTAAAGTTTAAAAGCCTAAGTCTAATTTAAGATTCCCCGCAGTGCGAATACCTCTGCGGGGATTTTTATGTACCTGCAATGATTCTTACCGCACCCTTCAAACATTCGATTTTTTGCAGATTGCCACCCAGCTTGATGCCTTCATTCTTCAGCATCGCCTCGGGTACAATTAAAATACCCTTTTCTTGGGCAATGATTCCTTCTATTCCTTCAGTTTGTTCCGTGATGAATTCAATCAGCATGTTTTTGAACAGTGCTGCGGGCATACCTTGAATTTTAAAGTCCTTAAATGCTACAGAGATATTGTTGCCCTCAAGATGAACATTCAACAACACCTTGAATTTAATGGGGAACATCACAGCAAAATATTTGCCCTCAAGGGATACTTCGCCTTCTTCCATCACCACTTTTAGTTCTTGCAGGTTGGTGCCCTTTGGCAGCTTTTTAGTAATCAATTCATTCAAAGGGGCTTCATCAATTCGCAGCGACAGATTTTCAATTTCCATGGTATCTCACAAATTACTAAGGCTGACTTTCGGGCTTGTAACTCTAATTATGCTAGTGAACTGGAGGGAAGAATTCGGATTTCAAGGAAAGTTTCCTCAAATAAAAACGCCCTAGCTTGCGTTGCACACCCCTCCATCTCAAGGATATTTCTCTCTAAAAGCAGCTCCTTGATAGGGTATTCAAAGTCTTCATTTACAGTGGTAATTCCTATTTCCTTTTGATTCCAAAAGACATTAAAAGCATACCCTGGCTTTGTAATCATTAGATAAACCTCTTCTTCTGCAAGCAGAGTACTAGGCCTACCCAATTTTCGGGCAATTCGAAATGAAGTCCCTTCGACGATTTCCGGGATCAAGCACGGCGCAGTAATAGTCTGCGTTAGAGGTGCTAAATCACTTGGTGTAATAGTGCACTGCCAAGGCCCCCTTAAACGAATTCGATGATGTTTCATGATTAAACCAAATTTGAAAACTGGGCAAACCACAATTGTTATTGTAAGGTGTAATCTTAAAGAATTATTAATTGTAACAAGGAGCAATCATGACTGTACAAAAAAAGACCAAGCTAGGCATTCTGGGCGTTGCAAAAATCAATAACCGAGTAATACCCTCTTTTGCTAGAACTCAATTCACCGAACTCTCAGCTATTGCTAGCAGATCTCAGGAAAAAGCAAACGCTGCTGCAAAAGAAGCCAACATCCCCAAAGCCTATGGCTCTTATGAAGCCCTACTAAAAGACCCTGAAATAGATATCATTTACAACCCCTTGCCAAACCACCTTCATGCGGAATGGACAAAAAAAGCCGCAGACCATGGCAAGCATGTGATTTGCGAAAAGCCCCTTGCTCCTACTGCCAAGGAAGCTGAGGAGTTGGTGAATTATTGCGCCAAAAAAGGTGTCAAGCTCATGGATGGTTTCATGTGGCCACACCATCCTCGCACTGCAAAAATCAAATCAATGCTCAAACAAGGGCAAATTGGTGACCCCTTACGAGTGCATGGCGTCTTTACTTTTTTCATGGAGGATCTCGAATGCAGCAATGTTCGCCTTTATCCCGAGATGGGCGGAGGCGGCTTGCTTGATGTTGGGTGTTACCCTATTTTTGGTATTCGCTGGGCCATGGAATCTGAACCCATCAGCGTATATGCCCAGGCTCAATATCATCGGGGTGTTGATGTTGCGATGACCGGGATTTTGAATTTTGCAGATGGCAGAGTCGCAAGCTTTGATTGTGGTTTCACACTTCCTGTTCGCATGGGTTTTGAAATCGTTGGCAGCAATGGGGTTTTAAACATCCCCAACTTTTGGCTACCCGAGCAACATGCTGGATTCAGCATTCAAAGAAATGGCAACATTGAGCATCATCATGTTCCTGGGTTTGATCAAATTGCTTTGATGCATGATCATTTCAGCCAAGCGATTTTAAATAAGACTGCGGTGATTCCTGAAGCAATGGAAGCGGTTAAAACCTTAAGGGTATTGGATGCACTTGCGAAATCGGCACGAGAATCGCGAGTTATTCATCTGTAAATGCAAATGCAAATGATTAGCCAAGGAAGGAAGAACAAGCAGAATTAAGATTAGCCACGGACGGAAGAAAAGACAGAAAACCAAGCAGAAACATTTGCCACGGATTAACACGGAATTACACGGAAAAGACAGAAGCAGAGACACGGAATCAAAAACACATCTTGATTTGAGTTGGTGAATGGCTTCAAAGCCCATGGACTGCGTTCCATGGGTCTCTTGTTTTTGATTGATGAGAAGGAAAAAGAAAGAGACCCACCCAGCGCAGTGGGTGGGCTTAAAGGCATTGATAAGAGGGTTGGGAGTTGGGGGAAGAAAAAGAAAAAAAGACAGAAAAAGAGAAATGGTTGGAATAACAGCTAGAGGGAAGAGGGTTGGGAGTTGGGGGGAAAAAGAAAGAAGCCCATCCAGCGAAGTGGATGAGCTTTAGGTCAAAAATACAGTCATTAAGAATGTAAAAGCGTTGTTGTAGGTGGTACTGCGTTTATGGAGAGATTTTCCAATCGCGGTGGATTCTACCTTTTTGGTCGATGAGTGCAATTTCTGTCGTGGTATACCATGAAACTCTGTAGGAGAAGACTTGGTTACGGATATGGTCATCGGTGCTTGAGGTGATGTAGGCGATGATGACGCCATCTTTAAGTTTCCAGGTACCGCTGCATCGTTCTTCGCCTTTGAAGAGTTTGGGGAAGAATTTTTTGGAAGTCCAGGTAGAGCTGAAAGTATTATCGGAATTCATGGTAAAGGTTTCGATGCGTTCTTCATCTTGATGGCCCCAGGTGCCTACGAGGATTTTGCGAATTTGTTCATCGGAAGTTGGGACACTTAAAGGAGGGGAAAGAGGCGCAGTAGGCGCGGGGGTGATTACTTGTGGGGGAACTGCTACGGAGGGCTTTGCGTTACTGGTGGTTACAACGGGTGGAACGGCTGGTGGAACAGCGGGTGGAACGACTGGGGTGTTGCCTGTGAGTTTGCGCATGCTAAAGAGCATGGATTTCGAAACCGATGTAGATGCGAAGATGGTAGGTCGTTCGTTGGAATCGTGTGCGCAAAGGCAGAGCAATAAATTATTGGAGTCTAGCATGTAAATGCCTTTGCTACCCATTTTATCGGTTGAGGTAAGGTCGATGGTTCTGGGATTTTGGTCTGGGTTTAAAACAAAAGCGAGTTCGCGTTTTTTGTTGTTCACGGGGTTGGTGAAGCGCATGAGGTTTCCTTCGATGACGAGAACGCCATCGCGGATCATGGTTTCGCGTACGTTTTTAAGGGAGACAACTTCGCCATTTTCAATTAGGGAATTTACTTCCCAGGCGCCTTGTAACCTAGCAACTTCAGGATTATCCTGTGCATTAAGAAGCGAAGAAGGGACAAGAAAAAGAAAAGCGATTGCGAACAATTTCCACTGCATGAGTAATCTCCAATTGGGAACAGAACTAATAGAGGGATTCTGACTTAAATGGGCAAAAAAGGTCAAGAGAAGTGTAATAAAAAAAGCCAGAGGGTTAGTCTGGCTTGAAAGGCTATGCGGTAAAAGTAATCAAGCTTTGGATGCGCTAAAGTAAATATCCCACGCACATTTCTCGCTGGCAGGCATATTAACCCTTTTGGCGTACCATTTGATTTCGCCATCGCTTTCTAGAATCCCATCAGCGATTTCTTTAAGGTTGGTCATGATTCTGGGTTTTTCGCCTTTAGTGCCAATCGCAAGGCCCCAATCGTTGCCTTTGATTTTTGGAGGGTAAAGATAAACGCATTGGGTGCTGGAAAGGTTGCCTGCAAGCACCTTCGCCTTGCTCGAACGCTTGGTAACCCTAGCTACCGGAATCTTTAATGCATCGATTTTTGGGTTTTCTTTGGTACTCATTTTGTTTCTCCTAATATTTGTGAACTTAATAAACGAGGAAGATTCATTCTTCCCAGATTTCCTATACATCCCAAGTCACGGTAAATACTTTTGTTGGTCCGTTTTTAGTCATCTAATTCATTATTCGCAGAGCAGGGCACAATATTTCGCTAATTGTTAATAATTTTTCTCAGCCCATTACAAGGCCAGCATTTATAATCATTACAGTCATTTATGAAAAGGCCATTTGATGCAAAACTACACTTTCCGTATTGCAAACAACCAAGACATTTCCGCAATCAAGGAATTGGTCTTTAAAGTATTACTAGAGTTTGGCTTACAACCTGATCCATCTTCGACGGATGCAGATCTAGACGACATCGAGGCAAATTATTTGAACCATGGTGGGATGTTTTATGTGATTGAAAATGCGGATGGGGCTATCATCGGAACAGGGGGAATTGCTTTAAGTTCATCCAAGGTTTGCGAACTTCGGAAAATGTATCTAGCACCATCGGTACGGGGAGTGGGGCTTGGGAAAAAAATGCTCCACCTATTGCTTGCAGAGGCTAAGAAGTTGGGATTCCAACAAGTCACTTTGGAAACAGCATCCGTTCTTAAAAATGCAATCATTCTTTATCAAGGTGCTGGGTTTCTTCCCTATCAACCTGATCACCTTTCAACCCGATGCGACCAGGCGTTCAAACTCGATCTAAACTAATTTTCAAAGAATCAAAAACATTTGATTGACCCGCCCCTGTAGGCGTGGAGAATGCTTTCTGCCCAATTATTGCGTTCCCTCCCCTTTGGAATGGAGAAAATTTTATGCTACGAAGATTGTTATTTACGGCTCTGGTGTTTGGTGCAGCCTGCCTTCAAACCTCTGCTCAGGAAAAAACACCTGATGTAAAAAAAGAGGTGAAGAAAGAAGAAAAGAAACAAGCCGCTCCTGCACTTGCCCCCACCAAGGCCAATGTGCCTTATGGTACCCACGAACGCCAAGTGCTTGATTTCTATCAGGCGAAATCTGAAAAACCCACCCCGGTTGTCTTTTATATTCATGGCGGCGGCTGGCAGGGTGGCGATAAAAAAGGTTTTGCCGCAAAGCCCTTCCTCGATGCTGGCATATCTGTTGTTGCAATCAACTACCGGTATGTGAAGCAAGCTGTTGAACTTAAAGTTGAACCTCCTGTAAAGGCTCCGTTGGAAGATGCAGCCCGGGCATTACAGTTCGTGCGCTCAAAAGCCTCTGAATGGAATCTAGACAAGAAACGCATTGGCGCAACTGGTGGTTCTGCAGGTGGTTGTTCATCTCTATGGTTAGCGTTTCATGAAGACATGGCACAACCTGATAGTGCAGATCCGATTGCGCGCGAATCGACCCGTCTTTATTGTGCAGCAGTTAATGGCGCCCAGACTTCACTTGATCCCAAGGAACTTAAAGAGTGGATGCCTAACTATGGTTATGGCGCACACGCTTTTGGTATGCCTAGCCTTGCTGTAGTGATGGAGAACCGCGAAAAAATCATGAAGTGGATTAACGAATATTCCCCTTATGCATTGGTGAGCAAGAATGATCCACCAATCGGGCTTTACTTCAATAAACAAGACACCCCTCCAGTGGTTGGTACCAATCAGAAAGACCCTACGCACTCCGCTGTGCTGGGAGTGAAGCTTGCAGAAAAGCTGAAAGCTGAAGGTGTGGAAGTGGTTTTGGTGCATCAAGACATGCCAAATACAAAGCTGCCTACAAGTGCTGCTTTCTTGATTGAATACTTGAAGAAGTAGAAATCAGCTTGGCAATAGTGATATAAACAGGCGCCTGATCATTTTAAATAGAAGTGATCAGGTGTTTTGTTTTTAGAGCTTGAAACTGAGGTAAGCGAAATCATATCGGCACATCCAATCAAAAAACGCTCACCTTTGATGCGTAAGCTGTAGTTGAATTGGGTTTGACTAACAGAACCAGCAATAGGATGTTCTCTTTATCTTCCCAGTAGAGTGTTGCTTCTGCCCATTGTCCGTGCTAGCCTTATTTTCTGAGATACCTTTAATGCACTTCCTAGGAGAAGAGATATGAATCGATGGCTGTTCGCAAAGGCGTTTGTTACTGGATTGCTGGTCCTACTTTTTATTAATAAGGAGACAGCATCGGCTGCCGATAAAGATAAGGCGCCGGTCGTGCCCCCAGCTAAGGGGAAGTCTGAAACGATTAAGCTTTTCAATGGTAAGGACCTGTCAGGGTGGGAAGGCTTTGAAGATCACTGGTCAGTCAAGGATGGCGTGATTGTCGCCAAGAATACTAAGCCCATCAAATTTAGCACCTACCTGCTGACCAAGGAAAAGTACACCGATTTCCGCCTCGTGTTTTCTGCGAAGCTGGTGGAATCGGAGATGCACTCGGGTGTATCTTTCTGGGGCGAAATCCGACCGAGCGTAAGCAAGGAACCTGAGAAGGATCGGACTAAGTACACCTACGCAGGCCATTTGGTGATGTTCCCCTCGGGATGGGGCATGTACGATTTATTCGGCCGCAATGGCTTGAAGGTGGATGGCGCTCCAGCCAAAAAAGTTGGCAAGCAGCACGACTGGAACGACATGGAGATTTTAGCTCAGGGCAATCGTGTTCGCTTCGCAGTTAACGGCACCGCCGTTGTCGATTGGTTCGACCCCGAACCCAAGCGCATTATGGCTGGTCCGATTGGTCTGCAACTCCACTCGAACTCTGTGCCACAGGAATTGCACTTCAAAGGGCTTGAGCTGACAACATTTCCGCAAGAAGATCGGCTGATCAGCATAAAGCCAGCAACAAAGTAAAGAATGTTAAGCGACAACTTTGGGGGCCATATCTTCGATTGGCCCCTATTTTTTTACCTCAACTTTGCTTTTTGGTTGCTAAGAAACCCCATTAACCCTGATTCCTGCACACAATAAGAATGTTGCAATACAAGGCTCTTGAGCAATTCAAGAAAACAGAATGGGCTTTAGAAATCCGATTGATGATTTAACTTTAGAACTTGAAACCAGCGCCACAGCTAAGGCCTTGCAGTGCTTGCCTTACCGTACTGCGCTGATAATCAGGGCCAAGTTCGCGATGGGTTGAAGAATTGGAACTCAAATCCGAAGTCAGAGTAATCATATGGGCAAAACCCGCCCAAAACCTTTCGCCTTTGTAGCGTAAGCCATAGGTAAATTGGCTTTGACCAACAGAAGCAGCAATAGGCACCATCTCTGATGCATTGATTGGTTGAGTATTAAACACATAGCCAATCGCACCATTAATATGCTCTGTAAACTCATACTCGATACCCGTGTTCAACACCCAGAAATCTTGAAAACCAAGATTAAGATTGTTGTTAATCAGCCCTTGGAAATTCATGCCGCCCAACACGCTGCTACCATAGTTTAAGTATCCCGCTTCGACGGCAACTTTCATTTTTTCGGTTGCTTTTGCGCTAACCCCAAAGGAAATACGGCCCGGGGTGGTGAAAGATTCTATGCCAAGGGGCGCAGTGAGGGGATTAACACCCGGAACCACATAGGAAGTCTCGCCGAAGTTCATATTGCCATAATAAGTCGAGGAAGCATAACTAGCGCCTAGGCGGAAAATTTCAGTGATTTGATAAAGCACGCCTAGCTGAAATCCACCACCCACTCCTTGGGTTGTTGGAACATTTAATACGCCAGGGCCTGAATTCAAATTCATTCCCAGATCTAGGATTTGCAAGGTCGGACCGCCACCAACAAATAGTTTGTCCGTAACTTTGTAACCTAAATTAGCGTAAATCGATTGGGTGCTGTAAGAGAAGGAATTAAACATAGGGTTCGTAAGATCTGGGAAATTATACCGGTTGGCAAACTTGGTGTTATAACCTCCAGTTTCATACGCCAAACCCAAACCAAAATCTTCACTTAACGGAATTACTGTGCCTAGGTTATAGGAGAGTGCATAATTTACATCAGAGTTGCCTGTATCTTTAATATCGGACCACTGATTGTTGATGAAAACTGAATTGATCTTGGAATCGAATTTAGCAAATGCTTGAGTTGCAGCAGATGCGGGCTGTCTGATATGAGCTAAACCGGTATCACCGATCGAGGTTTCAGTTCCGCCACGGGCGTCAGCCTGGTAACTATGGCCGATTTCAGAGATGCCTGTTAATTGCGCACGAGCAGACGAAATATTCCCAAACAACAGCACTCCCATCAAGACTCTATAGGGCAGCCATGTTAGTCTTGAGAAGTTAACTAATTTGAGCATTTCAAAAAACATTTTAAAACCCTAATAAGCGACCTAACCGGATTTAAAGTAATAATCGGTAATTTCAATCACATTACTTGATTAATAATTCGGGTTTAAATTTTTGCTGCTAAGCTGGAACCAAAATTGATGCAGATTAACATGAGAACATAAGCTTTAGACGATTCTGTGTAACTTGGTGGCACAGTCAATTGCTTAACCTGCCTATTTTGTCGAGCTGGAATTTCACCCAGCTATTAATGGAGTCAACTCATGGAACTTGATCAATCTGCATTACAATCTTTAATCGAAGCTAATGGAAACGAGGTTTATACGGTTTCCTATGATGGCGGATCGCCTGGGCATACGGGCAACGCTGGTGTTATACATTGCCTAGATTCGTATTGGTCTTACGATGATAATGGTAATTTTGGTGGCCCGTATAACGACATCGATGAGGCTCTGTTTGATTGCCATATCGGTTTTGGCGAAGTCGATCTTTCCGTAACCAGCTCTGAACTTTCCTCTAAACAAATAGCATCAAGGCTGGAACTCGATTGTTCTGCTGGCCATAGTGTTGTCATTAACGAAGAAGAATGGGTGATGGACAAAGACGGTGAACTTAATCTTCGCGCTGAAGAAAAAGACGAAGACGAAGACGAAGACGAAGACGAAGACGAAGATGAAGACGAAGACGAAGACGAAGACGAAGATGAAGATGAAGACGAATAATTAATTGTGTTGACAGCGATTAATATCTTTTCACAATTGTACCAATGATGCGTAAGATATATGTATTGAGATAATTTTAATAACCGTACCTCCTAGATTCTGGAGCTTTCGATGTTTAAGAGCTTTATACCTACTTCCCTAGCATTCCTGTTGGCTGGTGCTTTTCTTGGCTGGGCGGTGGCATCAGGCAAAGTTCCCACAAGTTTGTTTTCCTATGCTGTTCCTGTTGACACTGGTATTAATGCCAACGCTAGTTGTTGCTCAGAAAACCTTACCAAAGAAAAAATGCTAGCACTCGCAGTTGCACCACAACCTATTGGCAACACAGATAAGCCCAAGGCTATAAATGGCAAAAAACCAAACATCCTTGTTATCTGGGGCGATGATATTGGCACATGGAACATCAGCCATAACAACCGTGGCATGATGGGTTATACGACACCAAACATTGATCGCATTGCACGGGAAGGCATTTCATTCACTGATTATTATGGTCAGCAAAGTTGCACTGCAGGCCGGGCAGCTTTTCTTGGTGGCAATGTACCCGTTCGTACAGGTATGACCAAAGTTGGCTTGCCCGGGGCTAAAGAAGGCTGGCAGAAATCCGATGTAACCATCGCTACCGTTCTTAAATCTAGCGGGTATTCCACCGGGCAGTTTGGCAAGAATCATCAAGGCGATCGCGATGAGCATCTTCCCACCATGCATGGTTTTGAAGAATTCTATGGCAGTCTTTATCATTTAAATGCTGAAGAAGAACCAGAAAATCGTGATTACCCCCGTGATTTAAAACTTCCCAACGGCAAAACATTCCTTGAAACCTATGGCCCCCGTGGCGTGATTAAATGCAAGGCCGATGGCAAAGGTGGGCAGACCATCGAGAACACCGGCCCACTTAACAAGAAACGCATGGAAACCATTGATGATGAAACCATCAAGGCCGCCAAAGATTTTATCTCCCAAAAAAACAAGGAAGACAAACCCTTTTTCTGCTGGTGGAACGGTACCAGGATGCACTTTCGAACCCATGTCAAAAAAGAAAATCTCGGCAAGTCAGGCCAAGATGAATACAGCGATGGCATGGTTGAACATGATGGCCATGTAGGCGAATTGCTCGGCCTTCTTGATGAATTAAAAATCGCAGATAACACGATCGTTCTATATTCCACCGATAATGGCCCCCACTATAATACTTGGCCAGATGCAGGAACTACTCCCTTTCGCAGCGAAAAAAATTCCAATTGGGAAGGGGCCTACAGAGTTCCGACATTTGTTCGCTGGCCGGGCAAGTTTCCTGCGGGCGTTACCCGAAATGGTGTTGTCTCTCATGAAGATTGGTTACCAACCTTTGCAGCCTTGGCGGGCGAACCCGATATCAAAGATAAACTTGCCAAGGGGGTTGAACTCGATGGCAGGCGCTACAGAAATTACATTGATGGTTACAATCAAATTGGCTACCTCAACGGCCAAGAGAAAAATTCCCCCCGCAACGAATTCTTTTATGTCAATGATGATGGCCATATTGTTGCTATTCGTTTCAACGATTGGAAAGCTGTATTCCTAGAAAACCGCGGGCAGGCATTCGGGGTATGGCGTGAACCTTTTATCGAACTTCGAGTTCCGCTGTTGTTTCATCTAAGGCGCGATCCTTTCGAAAAAGCACAGCATAATTCCAACACCTACAATGATTGGTTTTTAGATAGGCCATTTGTTGTCGTGCCTTTGCAGCAAATTGCAGCAAAGTTTTTGATGAGCTTGAAAGAGTACCCACCTAGCCAAACCCCGGGATCTTTCAACCTCGATAAGATCCAAAAATTGATCGATGCGGCTGGTTCGGGTGGCAAATAATCGTATTAAAAAACTCTGATGGCATCCCGAGGTGAAAATGTCGAGCAAGCATCAGGGTTCGAGCAAGCCAATTAATGGCGTTCAAGAATCTGTAAAACTTAAAAAGGGTTGGCTAAGATTCGTATACTTCGCCGCCCTTATTGCAATCGGATTCGGCATCGCCTTTGCAACAACTTCGTTGCTTAATCGTGTTCAAAAAGCTTACCCAAAATCGCTCTCAGGAATGATTTGGATTCCGGAAGGCGAGTTCCAAATGGGAACCTCCGAAGACACGCCAAATAAGAACGAACAACCGCCTCACCTTGTCAAAATCAAAGGCTTTTGGATTGATGAACACGAAGTAACCAACGAACAGTTTCAAAAATTTGTCGAAGCTACAGGTTACATCACCACCGCCGAAAAAGCCCCTGATTGGGATGAACTTAAAAAACAACTCCCACCCGGCACACCAAAGCCCGCTGCAGAAAAACTTGTGGCAGGTTCCTTAGTGTTTTTACCACCTACCCATCCCGTGCCTACCGATGATGTTTCACTTTGGTGGGTTTGGACCCCGGGCGCATGTTGGAAACATCCAGAAGGCCCAGGCAGCAACCTAAACAATAGGCTGGATCACCCTGTGGTGCAGGTATCGTGGGATGATGCAACCGCTTATGCAACATGGGCTGGAAAACGATTACCTACCGAGACGGAATGGGAATACGCATCCCGTGGCAACCTGCAAGGCAAACGGTTTTCTTGGGGTGACCGCCCTCTTTCCGATGCCGACAGATTAACAAACATATGGCAAGGCACATTTCCCCATCAAAATACAAAGCTGGATGGGTGGGAAAGAACTGCGCCTGTTAAATCCTTCCCGCCCAACGGGCATGGCCTTTACGATATGGCGGGCAATGTTTGGGAATGGTGTTCGGATTGGTATCGGGCAGATCAATATCAACAAATGGCAAACAAGCCCAAGGTTGCAAGCCCAGAGGGGCCTGCAAATAGCTGGGACCCAAACGAACCACATACGCCCAAGCGGGTAACACGGGGTGGTTCCTATCTTTGCCATGTAAGTTATTGCGAAAG
>Ga0208226_1000059_pt1 | contig 36277 bp, 23 predicted proteins | sample LakMenE18May11ns_FD_150713 | JGI IMG/M metagenome (GOLD analysis project Ga0208226, IMG submission 150713) | Freshwater microbial communities from Lake Mendota, WI - 18MAY2011 deep hole epilimnion ns (SPAdes) | ecosystem: Environmental > Aquatic > Freshwater > Lake > Epilimnion/Euphotic zone ... | reverse complement strand
AAGTATTTTTCCTGTTTTCGGATGGCTTGCTTCACCCGCCATGGTTAGGTAGATGGTGGTATCGCTGCCTTGTAGCCCGAACTCGGTGCTATTTTTCTTGGCGACTCTGGAGAAGAATGCAGTCATGCTGTAGTAATCGGCTTGGGCGATATTTTCGAAGGGATGATGGTGGCACTTGGCGCATTGCATACGAACGCCAAGGAAAACCTGACAAGCGGTTTCAGTCCAATCGTCACGTGAGCCTATGACAAAGAAATTGGCAGGGCCATTGGCGTAGGGGCTTCCAACTGCGGTAAGAAGTTCGCCTGCGAAATTATCCATGCGCATGTTGTCGCGGAAGACGGAACGCAGCCAGTTGTGCTGCGACCACATGCCTTTTTTTTGTAAAACATCTCTGCTATTGCGAAGGAGATCGCCCCACTTGTAAGCCCACGAATCAACATATTCAGGCCTGTTTAAAACCTTTTCGATGGCAAGCTTTCTTTTGTCAGGGTTGCTATCAGCTTTGAATGCGAGAATTTCTTCAGGGTTAGGAAGTGTCGACAAAGTGTTGAGGTGAATTCTTCTGAAGAATTCTTCATCGGTGCAGATGTGAGAAGGGGAGAGGCCTGTTTTCTTCCATTTCTCAATCCACATTTTGTCGATCAGATTGTCATTCTTTGCGAAAGTATCGAGTCCCTTGGCTTCGCCGAAGGGCAGGATGATGCGAAATACGCCTACAGCGCCTAGATAGCGAACCATGATAACCGTTTCGCCAGGGCCCTTTGCAATTACATTTCCGAGGTTGTCAACAGTCGCAACGGAAGTGTTCATGCTGTCGAAAGAGGCTTTGGAACTAACATCTTCAGTTGAGTTATCTTCGTAGGTTCCTCTTGTGGTGATTTTGATTTTCTGCCCGACTTTTGCGATGATCTCAACGGGCAATACTTCAAGAGATTTGAAGAGTTTATCTTTGGTGGAGGGCCCGATCATGCCTTCTGCAATCCAGCGCTTGAGCGTGGTGTATTCGGGAGATCCCAGTTGTAATCGTTTGCCCCCTTCATGGGTAGCTTCAAGAGTGGGCTTTTTTAGGAGAAGGCTTTCTTCGGGTGAAAGCAGGCTGACGCGCCTTCCAATCGAGCCTCGGACGATTTCGCGAAAATCGTTGCTGTCATCGAAGCCACGAAGTGAAAGCTTGAGTCCGCCCTGACCATATTGTGCACCATGGCAGGCACCTTGATTGCATCCTGCCCGGGTGAGAATCGGTTGAACATCGTTGGCAAAAGAGACTTTGGGGAAATCTTGTGCGGAAGAAAACCCTGAAAAAATTAGTAGGCCTATCAGGCTTCCGATATGGTTTCTCATGTCTGCTTATATCCGATTAAAGGTTGGATCAAATGGTAACCAAAATCAAGCAAGTATTTCGTTTACAACCTTGCCGTTAAGGTTGATGCGGAAAGGCCTGCCATCTGGCGCAACATAATGTTTGTCTACAGGAATGCCAAGAATCGTGTAAAGTGTTGCAGCAATATCTTCAATTTGAATGGGTGGGGTTACGGGTTGCTCTGCGTTGGCATCGCTTTTGCCGATAACGGAACCAACTTTCATGCCGCCACCGCCCATGCAGAATACTGTGGATCCGGCCCAATGGTCGCGCCCTGCAGCAGAGTTTATTTTTGGAGTTCTGCCGAAATCGCCCAGCCAGATTACCATGGTTTTTTCGAGCATACCTCTGGTTTGAAGGTCTTCAAGAAGTGCGGACCAACTTTGATCGATGGTAGGAAGGTTGCGGTCTTTCAAAGTTTTGAAGTTGTTGGCGTGGGTATCCCAGCCACCCATGGTTACATTGATAAACCGAACGCCCGATTCAACCAGCCTGCGGGCCAGAAGACAAGATTGGCCAAACTTGTTCATGCCATAGCGTTCGCGAACTTTGACGGGTTCTTGTGAAAGATCGAATGCGCGCTTTGCAGCAGGAGAGGTGACCATGGAAAAAGCTTTGTCATAAAAGCTGTTCATTGCGCCTACATCATTTCCCTTGGTTTCGATATTCTTTTGCCAGTTGTCGAGTTTTTGCAGCATGCGCTCGCGGCGCCCGAAACGGGAAGAAGTCAAACCGTTTGGAAGTGAAACACCATCGATGCTGAAATCAGGTTTGCTTGGGTCTTCTTGAATAATGAAGGGATTGTGTTCGCTACCAGCGTAGCCTGGCAAGCCGCCGCCGAATCGTTGGTCGATGGAATTTCCAAGTTGGACATAAGGTGGCATACCGTTACGGTAGCCAAGTTCACGAGACATGACAGCGCCATAAGTAGGGTAAACGGTGCTGGGATTGAAGCGCCAGCCTGTAAGCATGTAGGCATCAGCAACGCCATGGGAGCCGTTGTAGGAATATCCCGAGCGAATGATGGAATACTTGTCGAGGTTTTTTGCCATCATCGGAAGGTGTTCGGAAATATGCACCCCAGGGATGTTGGTAGGGATGGCGCTGAATTCCCCGCGGATGTCGGAAGGTGCATTTGGTTTTGGGTCAAAGGTATCGATGTGGGAAGGGCCACCTTGCATCCACATGAAGATAACACTGAGGTTATCGACGGGTTCTTTTTTCTTGGCAGAAGCAGCGTTTGCTTGAAGAAGAGTTGGAAGGGTAAGGCCAGCAAGGCCGAGGCTACCAATGCGAATGAATTCTCGTCTGTTGGTACCTTCGCAATTACGGGAGGGGCCGAATCCTACTTCAAACATGGTTCACCTGTTGAAAAAAGGTCAAAAACAAGGCGGGTATAAAAGACACCAAGAAGAACTAGTACAAATCATAAACTCTAACAAAACTTAAAGCAAGCAATTGTACATAAGATATCGACATAATAAATGCAGGGGCTGAAGCCCATTCGGGTGCAAAGAGGGGTTTTAAGCTCTATTAGTTATGGTTCTGGGTCGGTAGGGAGATCTGTAACGCCCTTAAGGACTTCCTGAACTTTTTTATGCAGGGTGTTGCGATTGATTCCAAGTCTTGTTGCAGCTTTTACCTGAACATTGTCGCATTCTTTGAGTATCTGTTGGATCAATTCTTTTTCAACTGCGCCAACAATCTGCTCGGAAAGAACCCCGTCGGGTAGGGTGTTTATCCCAAGGTGTACCACTTGCTGAATCAGCTTTACAAGATCGGTGGATTGCCCGACTTGGGTTTTTGATTGTAATGACTTATAGCGTTTGATTTTTTTTCCGGGGGGTGCCAGAGATTCTGGTGTCAAAGGAAGACCATTGCAAAGCACTACCGCCCTTGCCATATAGTTTTCCAACTCTCTAACATTGCCTGGCCAATCATGCTTTAAAAGCACATCTTGCATATTTGCAGATAGTTCGGGGGGATCGATTCTATTGGTAACAGCATGGCGGGCAATAAAGAATCGAGCGAGTGCAGGGATGTCATCGGCGCGTTCCCTTAATGGGGGAAGATAAACCGGAACGACATTCAGGCGATAATAAAGATCGTCTCTAAAGCGACCAGCTTCGATTTCGTCTTCAAGATATTGGTTGGTTGCTGCGACAACTCTGCAATCGACTTTAATGGTTTTGCTTTCGCCAACTCTTTCAAATTCATTTTCTTGCAGGACGCGTAGAAGTTTAACCTGAAGCTTTGGGCTCATGCTCGAGATTTCATCGAGAAAGATGGTTCCGCCATGAGCTGCTTCAAATCGTCCGGTTTTATTTTCTACTGCGCCAGTGAATGCGCCTTTGATATGCCCGAATAATTCACTTTCGAGAAGGCTTTCGTTCAGGGCACCACAATTCACGCGAACATACGGCCCATCATTCCGTTTTGAAAGAAGATGAACAGCACGAGCGATGAGTTCCTTGCCTGTGCCTGTTTCACCAATAATCAGAACCGTTGCTTGAGTGGGCGCGACCTTTTTGACAAGGCCGTAAACTTCTTGCATGGCCTGAGATTGGCCGACAATATCCGTCAATGGCGCATTAGCACCTTTGTCGGCGTTATGAATGCCGCGGCTCATCCTATTTGCCTTTCTGTCCTTGCTAGTCCTTAGTATCTATTAAACAGAAAAGAGAGTGAAAAGCCTAGTAAGATTAGGGAATGTTGATTAAATGTTTTGGAGAGGTGCTTGAAGTCCTTTTTTTGCAAGTAGTATAGCAAGGCTTTCTGAGGACAATCGCGGTTCATCCAAAATAAGGGTTTCCATCTCCGTATTAACGAAAGCAATCATATCTTCACCGCTCCAACCAGCATTAAGAAGCTTGGGTTCTATCATTTGAACAAAGTTTTGGCGGATTTTATCAGTCAACCTAGAGACATTGCTTTCATGAATACCCAGAAATGAAGCAGCCTCTCGTTGGGTCAGGCGGTATCTAACTCTGAGACCGAGCAAAAGTTTTTCCTGATCTGAAAGTGTTTCTAGCCATTCTTGAGCAGCTAAGCGAAATTCTTGATGCCAGTGCTCATCAGAAATCTCAGGCGCATGCCAGTACATTTCCTCCGCCTCGTCATCACCTAAGGGCTTATCGTGTTTGCTCTGCCGTAATTTGGTCAGGTTGGAGTTGTGGAAAACCCTGATCAACCAGGGAATGAGAGGCCTTCTGCCATCGTATTTTTCGAGAACAGAACCGGAGGTTTCTTTTTCGCCGGTAAGTAGGAACCCCCAAAACTCTGCTACTGTATCTTCCTGCCTAGCGGTATCCCCAGGAAAAAGCCTTGCAGCTCGAGATCGTAATGCATCTACAAGAAGTTGGTCATGCCTCCCGGTTTTGGATGCAAATAAAGTTTCCCAAGCGGTGCTTAATCCTTCGATACAAGATGAGTTCAGATAGAAATCGAGAAAGTGAAGCCCCTCGAGAAGTGATTTTTCAGGAAGGCCTTTAGCCCTGCATTTAGCATTGAAGAGTTCTTTGCATCGTTGCAGATGGAACGCAAGTTTTTCATGCTTTAAATTAATGCCTGGAAGATGCACCCCACAGAAAGCTCGAACCATCCTGGCTTCTTTTTCGTTCCCATTTATAGGCTTTGTTGTACCCGATTCCATTCTTTAGCCTCGATTGATGAATACCAATAACTCTATGCGTGAGCTTTCTGTTTCAGGCGTTGCTTCAAGCCCTGGATAAGTTTTATCCCCTAAGCCTATCGGGCTAACTTTGCGCCTTGAAAACCAACCACTCTTATGAATAGCATGATTGTTTTTCAGGTAGTCTGAAACCGTTTCTGATTGCTGCCTGGTTAATAGTCGGAGGGTTTCTCTGTCGGCTGTTCCTGCAGGCATTATCCCGGCAACTACAATATCACTATCTTTGGGAAAACCCATCAACCATTCAGATGCTTTGTCGAGGATTTTTTTTCCCTCAATACTTAAGATAGCACTCCCGGGTTCGAAAATAGTTGAACTATTGATGGACTTGCGCTTCATATCTGCGTTGGACCGCACGATCATCTGCATCGGGTCTTCGATATATCCACGGACTATGGGCATTTTCTTGAGCGCATCCGCATCCTGTTGAAAAGCTTGCATGGTCTGCTGGCTTTGGTTGGCGAGTTGCACCAAAGAATCATAAAGCTTGGTGTCTTGGGTTAGCTTTCCCAATGAACCTTCACCCTTGCGAATTTTACCAAGCATATCGGACACCTCAGCCAGAATGTCTGAAATTTCTGGGTTGTGCTTGCTCGCGAGTAAATCTTGGTTCTCGGCACTTAAAGAGGCAGGCGAACCCGGGAAGAGTTCTAAAACCTTGGCTCCTAGCAACCCCTCAGACGCAATAGAAACAACCGCATCTTTTCGGATAAGCTTTTTGTAAGATCCTTGGATTTTCAGGCCAAGAACCACAGCAGAGCCTGGGTTTTCTGGTGCTTTGATGGATACGACTTCCCCTGCATCCATCCCTTGGATTCGAACCCGGGTACCAACATCTACACCACGGATATCAAGAAAAGATGTTTTTAGATTGAGGGAATCTTTGCCATACCATCCCCGTGAACCGATAGAGAAAAAGGCGGTTGCAAATAGAACCAATCCCGCAAGAATGGTGCAGCTTAGTAAGAGTAGTTGCCTGGGGTTTAATGCTCGAGTCATGGTTTATCCTTAATTTAAATTTTATTATACCTCTGGATGTGTGAGATAACCTCTTAAGAATTCAAATTTTTTAAGGAAAGACTTGCGTATTAACAATAAAAATACAGTAAGATAATGATGCTAGGGATGTTGAATAAAGTGCACTTAAATGCGGAAGTTTATAGGAGAGTTTAATCATGGCAGGCGAATTCAAACAGCAATGCCCAAGTTGCGAAGCGATGGTATCTATTAAGGATGAAACCTTGGTAGGCAAAAAGACCGAGTGCACGAAATGTAAGTTCCGCTTTTTGGTTGAGGCTCCTTCAAAAGGCAAGCCCACAGATGATAAAAAAGCACCCCCAGTAAAATCAAAAGCCGCTGGTAAAGAAGCAGCAGCCAAGGCTAAGCAAGAAATAAAGAAAGCTGAATCAGGTCAAAAGGCGCCTAGTAAAGCGGGTGCTAAAAACAAGCAAATGCTCATCATTGGTGGTGCAGTTGGGGGCGTTGCACTTGTAGCTATTGTTGCGGCCATGTTTTTGTTTTCTGGTGGGGAAGATAGTTCAAAAACAAAAGTTGCTGAAAAGGGCAAGCGCAATAGACCAACCCCTGTAACCCCTAATGGCCCGAATGATAAACCCGAAGAAAACCCTGAAGAAAAGCCCAAGGAAGAAGAGAAAGCGCCTGAAGTTGCAAAAAGTGATGGGGTTGACCCTGATGTTTCCATTCGACTGCCAAGCGATAGCAAAGTTGTCGCAATAATTAAGATGGAATCTTTTTTTAATAGCATGCTTGCCAAGGTTCTTTTTACTACGCCCGGCGCATTTAATACGAAAGACTTTGCAAAAACTTTTGGGGTTCCGCTTGAGAGTATTGAGCAAATCATGCTTGCGAAAAGTAGCATGCTGCCTGATTTTAATCCGCTAAAGAAAAGTTGGAAGATGGCAATCATGCGGTCTAAAGAACCGTTTAAAAAGGCCTATATGGATAAAAGCTTGTCGTTAACGCCAGAGCTTCCAATCGAAGGCTTGCAATGGGGTAAAATCGCTGGCCAACTTGATTCCTTAAGTTCTTTGATGCTTGGTTTCGAAAGTAATGAAAAACTATCCTTTTTTCTTGCTGATAGCAGAACGATTGTTATTGCTTCCGAAGAAAAGATGAACGATTACCTTAAGAAAGATAAAGGTAAACCCAAGAAGATAGCCATGGCAGCGCCCCCGCCAGAAGCACCCAAGCCTGTAGATCCAAATAACCCAATGCCGCCTATGCCAATGCCGCCTGGCTCACCGCCACCAAATGGGCAGCCTATTGATCCAAATGCCCCGCCTATGCCTGTGGATCCAAATGCCCCCCCTATGCCTGTTGCTCCCCCTGTTTCGGTTAAAGGAAATCATTATGAAACCTTACCCTTACGATTTGCAAAAACGATGCAACAACTAGAAAAGTCTGAAATCATTGGCGATGTGATGATGTTAGTAGGTGTGGATTTGGGAGAATTAGCTGCGGTCATTCCCATTGCATCCGCTTTTTTAAGCACCTATAAAACCCCTGGCGGGGCACCAATTCCTCCAGATATTGTTAATCAGATCAAGAACTTTTCCAAGCTTGAGTATCTGGTTTTTTTACTTCCAAAAATCGATTTGGATACTCAAGGTGTTGCATTAATGGCAGTGAGCAGAGATCGTAAAGTTGCTTCAGATTTTGTTAAACTTGCCTTCCCTTTGGTTAAGAAAATTCCCCTTGCTTTGAAGGAAGCTAAATTAGATATAAGTGCAAGGACTGAGGATAAAACAGGTGGTGATCCATCCGCCGCACCCAATCCTAATGCTCCCCCTCCAGGTTCTGCAGGCACAGAAGAAATGATCAAACTCGGCGCTCATGGTATCGTAATGGCACTGGCAGATTATGATCCGATAACAAGCAGCATGGGCATGGGATTTATTGTTGGACTAAAATTGCCGCCTGCGATGTTAAAAACTTTTGAAGGATCGCTTGGTGAATACCTCGTAACCATGAAAAACAGTTTCGAAACCAAAGCGATTGGCAAAAGTGCAGACCCTATTTCCAAGTCAATCATGGGGTATGTAAACGATAAAAAAGCATTTCCTCGAGGAACAGCGGAAGAAGCAACCAACAATAAGAAGTTTGGATTGAAAATGTCGCCTGAAAAAAGAGTAGGGTGGATCGTTGAATTACTGCCTTACTTTTCGAATGGTGATTACGTTAGTTTTGCGAAATTAGTTGATAAAGGCAAATCGTGGAGCGATCCGAAAAACCATCAGGTTGCACGTATTTTTATTCCCGATCTTCTATACGCAACCCCTGTTGAAGGAACTTCTGTTTCTAGTGACGCTAATCAGCCTGGGATAACTAATTTTGTTGGGGTTTCAGGGGTGGGGCTTGCTTCTGGAGAGTATTCTGCCGACAATAAGAAATCTGGGATTTTTGGTTATGATCGCATTACAAAAATTGTAGATATCAAGGATGGCCCTGCTAATACCATTGCTCTTCTGCTTATAAAACAAAACAAGAATCACCCTTGGATAGCAGGCGGTGGCGCAAGTATCGCAGGTATTTCTGAAGGCCCTGATGCCTTGGCTCCTTTCTTGGTCCTCGAAAAAACCAATCGAAATAAAGAGAAAGAGTTCACCGGGATTGCGATCATGGCTGATGGTAAAATCCGTGAAATCTCTAACAAGATCTCACCAGAAATCTTTAGAGCTATGTGCACCATTGATGGTGGTGAGAAAATCGATAACCTCGATGCGATAGCACCTATCGTCAAATAACAGTATTTGAAAACATCAAAGCGTGGAGGGTAAATCCCTTCACGCTTTAATGCTTTCTACAGCACTAAAAATCTAGAGTCGTGTAATTCGATAATTCGGAAGATCAGGCGAAAAGAGTTCGGGAAGCAATCTTGCTCCAAGGCCCGCTCGGGCAGGTAATGCAATATACCCTTTTTCAACTTTAATTGGCTCATCTATCAACAGTGGATAAAGAGTTTTTATGTGGGCCCTAACTGTTTCTTGATAAGTCACATTGGTACAGGATGCTGAAATCTGCAATCCTGAAAGCAGAGTTAGCGGGCCTGTGCAATCGTGCATCAGCGCAGGCACATTAAACACTTGAGCGAATTCTGCGGCCCTTCGAGTTTCACTAATTCCACCAACCCAAGTAGGATCTATCATTACATAATCTGCAGCTTTTTGAATCAGCACCTGTCGATACTCTTCGCGGCTTACAAGCATTTCGCTTACTGCGATTGGAACTTGTGCCCGATTGCGAAAATCTGCGATGGTATCAACGCAGTCAGGCCGGATTATATCTTCCATCCAAAGAGGTTTAATCTCGTGCATTGATTCAGCTATTCGAAGCGCAGCAGGCAGGGAGAAGAACCCATGGCCATCGAGCATCAGTTCCATTTTAAGGCCGACCCTGTTGCGGATATCATGCAAGGGTTTTAATGCCTGCTCCAGATCGGGCCAAGAAATCCGGTGCCCACCCGACTTTAAATAAACTTGATCTAAAGACCAAGTTTTCATTGCGGTGTAACCTTCAGAAAGAAGTTCTTCAGCAAGATCTGCAGCGTGGTAAACGCTGTTGTAATTATCTTCAAGAGGGCCTGGTTTGCCGATGTCACCATGGCCTGGCCAACCTTGAGCATCAGGGGAACCTTTAGGCCTACGCCCATAAGAAGGCCCACCACAACTATTGTAAACGGGGATAAGGTCACGAACTGGACCACCCAAAAGCTTCCAGATTGGCTGTTTGGTAAGTTGCCCTAGTATGTCCCAAAGTGCGAGGTCGATCGCAGAGATCGCTCGAAGTTCACATCCGCGCGCTCCAAATGCGGAGGCTCGTTCATAAAGAAAACGCCAATGGCTTTCAATCGCAGTGGCATCCGCACCTAGTAATCTGCGCGCCATCCAGTCGTGCAAAGTAGCAGCAACAGCGTGTGGAATATAGTAGGACTCGCCATGCCCGATCACGGGGGTGCCATCAACAGTTCCCGCATCGGTGTGGATACGCAGAAGTACCAACCCTGCCATGATGTCGTGTGGGATAAGAGTTTCGATTGCGACAATTCTGGGGCCGTTGCGAAAAGCGTGCTGTTGAGTAGGACCCGATGCACGCGCAATATAATCTGAATGGTTAGATTGTTTATTGGAAGTACTCAAGCGTATTCCTTTTTGAGTGAAGTTCGAATTGTAATATGCAATAACAATTCGACCCTCATTCTATGTTTTTGACTAATGTCGTTAAGCCTGTTTGGGCTGTAACTTAACAGGGATGCTACTTGTTTTGGAAGCTATTCTGCTGCTTAGCCAATATTGCCTGGGGATAAGGCCAACGCCAATAAGCCCAAGTTGGCTGAGCCAAAAAGCGGTTAGCCCCCAAGCGAGTTGATCATTAAATCCATATGCGTGAAGCCCAACGCCAAGTTGGTTGGTGCCAAACCATGACCAACCAGTGACCATGTTTCCAGCGATTGCTAAGAGTGCAACACCACGGCTTTTAGCCATGCCTCCCCAGCGGGCATGAAGAATGATTGCGTTCCAAATCACTATTAGGAGAGCACCATTTTCTTTGGGATCCCAGCCCCAGAAACGGCCCCAAGATTGATCGGCCCAAATGCCGCCCAGCACCGTTCCTACAAAACTGAAAAGCATTGCAAAACAAACCACACCGTAAATCATTTGTGTGAGGGACTTATCGCGTTCAGGGGTAAGCGTGGTGGTTACTATGCCCATAACAACATAAATAATGCCTAGAAAACCTGCAACGAATGTTGCGGTATAACCCAGCGTTACGCAAGTAACATGCGTTGCGAGCCAGAAATTGGTGTCGAGAACAGCTTGCATCATTTCTAAAGTATCGCCTTCAGCAGAAAGATGCTGCGCGATTAAAAGAGTCAATGAACCCGTGACCGATCCAACAATATTGCCGATGCCATTTTTATAAATACCTTCGAGCATAAGGCAGCCAAGAACACAGCCCCAGCCAATAAAAATTGCAGAGGAATAAAGGTTGGTGACAGGTGGCCTGCCTTGGATATGCATTCTTGAACCAAGCGCCCAAGTATGAACAAGAAGAGTAAGTATGCAAAGCCAGAATGCGGTTTTGTTAAGCGTTGCAGGGGCAGTAACCCATGCAAAGCATGAAATCAAAAAGACAAATAGGTAAACTACAATGCAATGATAAAAAGGTGCGAAGTGATTAAAGAACACTTCGAATCCTGAGATTTCAGATTGTACTGGCAATTCTTTAGTGATTAGTTCGCGGTATTCGATGAGAGCCTTGTTGAAATTCAGAGGCTCATTTTTAAGGTAGGAGAGAAGCATTTCGCCGAACTTGCTTACAGTGGGATTCATGCCAGCATTTGGATCAGCTTGGTTGGCGTTGCGTGATTCGAGTGCGGCCTGCATGAAAGGTTTCCAATCTTCGCCTTTGCCCGCGGGGATCACTAGGGGTGTTTGCAAGGATGCGATTTCCATGTAAGATTGCAAGTGATGAGCTAGTTGCAAAACGCTTTTGTCAAATGCATCTTTCTTTGCATTTTCTTTTTGATCAGCAGCTTTGCCTGCCTTTTCGAGTTCACCTATTTGAGGTGCGAATTCTTCGATCGAGTAGCGCAGCCCTGGTCTTGGTTGCAAGGCTAAAAGGCCAAGAAGTTGATCGTTTTCAATTCGAAAAACCTTGTGTTTTTCTGCTATATGGTTGTCTGAAAACCTGCTGGTCATAACATCAAGCAACCAACGCACTGCAGGTTGCCTTTTGTCTTTTTCACTCAAGGAGGAGAAAGTTTTGTTTTCTTCAGGGGTTCGAGCACTTTTGTTTTTAAGGGTAGTAAGTTCAGCCTTTTCTTTTTCACTTATGTCGGGCTTGAAGGTTTGAAAACCATCGTTCATCACCATGAGTGAAACGCGCGCAAAGGTATCCATGGGCTTAACGCGCCCACGGTCTACAATAGGCAGCCTTGCAAATTCCTGAATGTGGAATCCGTCCACAGGGTCTGAAGGTTGTGCAGCTTGAAAGTAGAAATAGGCGAATCCAAGAATTACTACAATTGCTGGAACGATAAGGTTAGATTTATACATTGGAAATTGCCCTCTTCTTGAGGAAAGTATTTAGATGCATGCCAAAATGAAGTAGCATGCCAAACGAGACAACCAAACAGGAAAGGTAGGGCATTAACCAGCCTGGATTTCTTACAACTTGAAGTATGGTTCCTTTGTCGTTTGGAAGGAATCCAGATTGATAGAAAGTTTCGCCATCATAGCGAAGCGGGTTATTCATGGAGATGAGTGTTTCCCTGTTTTCGTTAAGGCTTTCGTTCGAGAGTTTGATTTTGCTAGAGAAGTTTTTTGGGGTATTGGTGCCCAGGTAGCGTTCGTGTTTGAATTCGATGAGTTCCATCGAAAAAGGCTTGTAAGATCGTTTAAACCTAAGTGCCATCTCTGTTTTGGTTCCATCTTCTGTAATAACCGATTGCGTTGGTTTTAAAGAAGAAAGGGAAAGCCATATGGAGGCAAGGTAGGTGCCTACGCTTTTACCTGTTTTTTTATCGATCAGGTTGATGTATGCGGAAGGCAGGTCGATTTTTTGATCTTTATCGGTACCCGAAGCTTCGTTTTTTTCGTTGGCCCGAATTCTAACACCATCCCCAATGTTGGCGAGATTAGCAATCTCTTCTTTTTTATCAGGGTCGATTTCTTCGACTGAGGAATTATTCATGTACTTGATGATTTCGATGTCGAAAGGAAGAAGTGGGGTAGAAATCTTTCCTCCGGTCCTAAGAAGATGGTTTGGAATTACCACTACTTTTTCTTTTTTGGGAATCGACATGTCCGAAAAAGCAAGTTCAGGGCCGTTGACTTTTCCCATGAATCCAGATGTTTCTTTTAGTTCAAGATAGTTGGTTACGCCACCTTGTTCGATCGTCATATTTCCTTCTACTGCGAAGATACCGGTAATTAATTCACCTAGCATTAAAAGAATAATACCTGCATGGATGGAAATGATGCCAATGCGTTTCATCGAAAATTTAAATCTTACTGCATGGGCCGCTAGTAAGTTTGCAAGCATGAGTCCGCCTATAGTCCAACCGCCCGGAAAAGGAAAAGAGCCAGACCATTGCGCAGTTGGAGATATCCAGCGGAAGGTTTGGCAAAAGCGGGCGAAGACTTGATTGGGGATGAACACATAAAAAGAACGGAAGTAATCGCTTACCGCAGTCCAGATTGGGTTATCAACTTGAGCCAAAGTGCCTGCAAAAACTAGGACGAGTGAAAGCACAAAAAGCACCACGGTTAATTCAAGTGATGCAAGAGGCTTTAAAAGCTTCATGAGGGTGAACTGAGAATTTTTGTTAGGGTTGTATTTGTTGTTGTTAGGTTCAGTTTCGCTCATTATTTTGCTCCATCTGCAAATTGAAGAGAAGATACAAAGCTTTCGAAACTTTGCTTCTGCATTTTAACAACCGTATTTGGACCCTTCATCTTCACAAACCATGTGGTGTCAGGTGTGCTTATTACCGCACCCAAAATCCGATCAGTGCTACCCTCGATATCAATGCATAACGCCACACTGGATTTTGTTTGAAGTTTGGTAAGTGCGCTAGTGATCTTTTCTGGAGATTGAGGGGCAAGGCCTACTTGTTGACGCCAACGATTGATGTTACTTTCCAACCCACCAGCAGGGCCAGCAAGCGGAGTAAGAGTGATGTCGGCTTTTCCGGCAGCTTCATTCACTTTGAAGGTTGCAAGGCTCATCGCAGAATTAGGAACTTGCTCCCAAGTGTCTGGTTTCTTGAATTCTTTCACACCAGGTGAGGCTTGATTTGCAGGAGGATTAACGGGCATTTTCGGGAAAGACTTTGCGAAAGGTGGAGTCATTGCACCTTTTTTACCACCGGGGCCTGTGTAGTCTGCAAGTATGGCTTCAACACCTTGTATGGTTTCTTTTTTGATAATGGTTGGGAGGTCGCCTTCGGATACAGGCCCCAATCCTACTTGTTCTCGCCAGCGATTGATGTTGGCAAGAATAGATCCTGCATCTTTGCCCAACTTAATCACAGTAAGTTCCAGCTTTGGATTTGCTTCTGGATCGATAAGGAAAGTGGCGAAACGAAGTTCGTTGGTTTTGCCGGCTTTCCAATTGCTTGGAGCGTTCCATTGAATGGGGGGAGTAGAACCTTCCGCAGCAAATCTAACTGTGCGAACAAAGGTTTCAAATTCTTCTGTTTTCGTAGAAAGTTTGCTAGCAGGGCCCATCAGCTTAAAGAACCAAGTGGAATCCCCCTTGGAAAATATGGCAGCCAATAAGCGAACGGGCTCATTGGTTGAAGAGGTTCTTTCTGGGGGATCGAGTCGATTCACTTCGTAGGCGGTAATATCTTCTTTTTTGCAACCTTGTACTAGAAGGGTGAAAAAAAGCACCAAACCAACTTTAAATAAATCCGTTACGCTTTTTGTCATTCGATTTCCTGAAAAATATATCATGGTAACTGCATTTTAGCCTAGGGTTGTAACTTCATGAAACAATTTAACGAAATAGTTTCTTCAATTTCTGGGGTTTGATTGTATTGGAGGTTGTTCGACTTCATGTCCTTTTTAACTATACAACTTCGTGTTGATTATTTGGATTCTAGATCCTATTTAGGCTGGGGCGGGTTGGTGTCATCAAAACGAAATTCTTCATGAATCGGTCTTTCTTCACTTTGTCTGGTTCGGCTTCGTTGCATTAAAGCATACCTTCGCATTTGATCATTTTTTTGAAAAGAAAAAGACGACCAAAGCCTAGCTCCATTCCATCCAGCAAGTAATAAGGCCAACCAACCAGCATTTAGGGTGCTATCTCCTAATTTAATTCCGGGACTGGGATTGCCCGTAATTGGTTCATATAGCAAAAGTCCACTTCCAAGCAGAATCCAAGTGATGCCCAAAAAAATATTCATGAACACTATCTCATTGTACTGTAAACGCAAACAGCTATCCTTATTATCTATCCAAACCTTGAAAGGTACAATCAAAATTATTTCGTTTGTACTGTAGATGTGTAATAATTAGCCCCTAGATAACTTTTCTTTAAGGAGAATAAAATGCAGTTTGAAATACTAACCCCAGAGCTAATCAGCCTTTTACGCAAATATGACACACCCACTATTTGTAATGTGGTCGAGTTACTTGATTTAAGGCCCAGATCTTCAGGATACATGGATAAACGAATTCAGGCATGTTTCCCTTGTCTTCCCCCTATGGTTGGTTATGCCAGCACTGCAACATTTAGGTCCGCTGCACCCCCCCGAGGTGGGAATGTGTATGCAGGGCTTTCTGGGCAACTCGAAGATTTTAAAAAGTTCCCTGGCCCTGCAGTTGTTGTGTTTCAAGATCTTGACGAACCATCAGCATCTGCAACTTTTGGCGAAGTCATGTGCACCACCTATAAAACTTTTGGCGCTGCTGGCTTGATTACCAGTGGAACAGGCCGTGATCTCGATCAGGTTGCTGCAATTGATTTCCCTGTTTTTACCTCGGGAACCGCCTGCGCTCACGGCTATTGCCAAATCTTGGATATTGGCGTTGGCGTTCATGTTGGCGGGGTCACTATCTTTCCGGGTGACATTATTCATGCCGACAGAAACGGCGTAACCACCATCCCGCATGGCACTGCATCACTTATTGCCAATGCTTGTGCGGAATATATGGCTGCAGAAGCCGTTATCATGGATTATTTGAAAACTAGCAAGCCAACGGTTGCAGGTTTTACTGCTGCAAGGGAGGAATGCAAGAAGCGAATTGATGCGTTGGGGGCAAAATTAACAGCTATGGTGTCAAAGAAGTAAGCTATTTTCCGAGGAAAGCGATCGAAACAAATGTCGGCTTGTCGGTTGGGTTAAAAACAATCAGGGAGAGCATTCCGGGCTCTTTGTTGCGGAATGAAATTGAGGGCGCGTCGCCTACATCATCTTCAAGTGCAAGTTGTTCATTGTTTTTATCCGTAACAGCAAGGTCGATGTCTTCGGAACCAACGCTACCCGAGGTGATAGCTAGGAGAGTGCTTTTACCGGAATCAAATTCGATGACTCTTGAGCCCCCCGGTCCCAGGTTAAAAGATTGCGAGCTTTTAGCCTGGGTTCCATTAAGAAACTTGTACCCTTTTTCAGTAAGTAATGCGATCGCAGGGGCCATTTTTTTAGTGGAAGCGGCCTGATCATTTTGGTTTGCATCATCGTTTTCATTCATAGCAAGGTTGTCGTGATTTCTTTCAAGCAACTCATAAACATGCGAAATTTCGAGAGAAAAGTTTAGCGCTTCGAGTGCAATGCCCATCTTGTCTGCGCTTTTTCTGATGATAAAAGTGTTAACCCCAACCACTCTGCCAAAATCATCGAAAAGCGGCCCACCGCTATTGCCCGGATTTAATGGCACAGTTACCTGCAAAAACATTGAATTCATCATTTTTCTTCCCACCGCAGAAATGATGCCATTACTAAGGGTGCGGGTTAGAATTTTATTTCCACCGCCCGGATGTCCGATCGCGAAAACATTTTCACCCACCTGAGGAGTGTGTTTTTTAGAGGGAAGTGGAACAGGCTTGATGGATTGTTCTTCAAGCATGTTTCGTGCGCCATGCACATCTATCAACGCAAGATCTGCAGTCGGGTGAATATCAATTATGCGAGCAATTGTCGGGTTGATATCAAAACTTTTGTCTGCATCATTTTTGTCGCCAGTAAAGAATTTTACACTTACCCCTTTTTGCTTGGCACCATCTACCACATGTCTGTTGGTGATTACATAATATCTTCCTTTAAAATTTACAAGAAAGCCCGATCCAGATCCCACGCCTGGGTTAATGATGAGAGGAACGGAAGGCGCAAGTTTAGAAAAGAGTTCTTGAAGAGGAAGTTTTTGGTCACCTGGAACAGCAGTCCCCATCAAAGTTTGAGTAGGTTCAGAAGGGCTTTTGACGATCAATGCTGCAGCAGCGTTGGGGGAATCATTAAAGATGGGCGTGAACCATATGGTTCTGTTGGCATTCGTAGCAAAGGTTTTTAAGGCAGGCCAGAAATTGGCTTCAAGTTTGCCATCGGTGCGGAAGGAATAAATTGAATCACCCGAGGTAGCATCTTTTCTTCCCACTAATTTACACAATGATTGGAACGAGGACGAAAAGCGGGCGTTATCATTTTCATCGTAACCAATTTTTTCTTCAAAGGAGGATCCATAAAGCTTGAGTTTAATTATTTGATTGGAGATTTTTTCAGCCTCGATTCCTTGAGTAGGCAAGGGCTTTTCCTTTAATGCTTTTAATAAAGCAACGACATCTGGATTACCCTTTAATGGGGCTTTTCCTTGTTCCTGCCATATCTTTAACAAATAGCCAAAATCGCTTAACGATTCATGGGTAAGCCAGTCGAGTACCATATTTTCAGGCGGCTGGTCTTCAGGGATGATCTTTTTGAATTCTTCTAAAGCATCAGGGGGCAATTCTTTTAATAGTTCTGCAGCTTTTTTTAGTAATCCTTGCCCACGCCTTTCATATAAAAACAGCCTGACTTTTTCCTCTGCGGGTTCTTTCGCAAAGGTTCCCAAATCCGCCAAGGCTGTGTTCGCTTCATTGCTACTTAGCAAGGCAATTGTTTTCTTGAGGACTTCGCCTTTTAACTCCCATACTTTTTGTCTGTGGACTAAAGATGCAGTTGAAGCTTTTTCTCTGTTCGCTGGCGTTGCTTTTTTTGCCTCTGCACCTTTTACAACTTTAGCTAGGACTTCTTTTTTTTCATTGGGTGAGGGTGTTTCATTTTTCAACCCGAATAAAAATATCATCGATCCAGACAGCATCAGTAAAAACAACCCAAACATAAGGCCAAAAACCGCAATGATCGGAACCGTGCGAGATGGCGCATTTGTTCTGGTTAAAGTTGAAGTTGGAATTTGTGGCGGGGTAATCGAAGTTGGAATTTTGTTAGTTGATGCGGATTGAGGCAGTGCAGGCGGCGCAATATAAGAAGCATTAGTTCCAGATCCTTGGCCAGAAGGTGGCTGAATTAAACCGGGCTTTGAGGCTGTGTTCGTTATTCTTTTTAAATCTACCCAATCTGAATTTCCCACTAGGCAAACTTTGGCCCGTGGCGATACGCTGTTATTCTTTGCCAACTCTTCCAAATGGGATAAAGAGAAGGGGCCTTTGGTTTGTTGTCCGGGTTCACTAAGCCAGTATTGCTGCATTAAATAGCCTAGGTTTTGTTTACTTAAGGGATGACTTTTACCAATGTCATGAAATTTAAGCAGACTAATCTATTTACAGCATAACCCATCCCTAGGTATGAATCTACCAAGAGTTGGTATTGTTAAATTTATAATCTTGGGCAAAATAACCTTCATGCGAAACGAATTGAATTTAATAGCCAACAGGCAGTTTGACCTTTTGGTGATTGGCGGGGGAATTACTGGCGCAGGGGTTGCACATGATGCTGCGGCCCGCGGGTTGAAAGTTGCATTGGTCGAAAAAAAAGACTTTGCTTCTGGAACTTCGGGGATCTCTTCAAAGCTGGTTCATGGTGGCTTACGCTACCTCGAACATGGCCAAATATCGTTGGTATATGAATCCCTGCAAGAGCGTGGCAGATTATTGCGAAACGCTCCGCATCTGGTTAAACCATTACCTTTTTTATTGCCTGTTTACGCAGATTCCCGGGTTCCTGCCTGGAAATGGCGTGCAGGATTGAAACTATATGACTTGCTGGCGGGGTTCGCTAACATTGGGCCCAGCAAAACCATCGCCCCCTTTGACCTTCGAAAGCAAAATCTCCCGTGGGCGAAATTCCCTCCGCTTTGCCTGCAATACTTTGATGCCCAAATGGATGATTCCAGACTTTGCATCGAAGTTATCGAAGAAGCCAGTCAAAATGGGGCAGCAGTTGCCAATCATCTTGAAGTGACTGCGTTGGATCTTTTTCCAGGCAGACTTTCCAGAATTCAAATGCGTGACTGCCTGACTGGCGAGCAAATTGAATGCGAATCCAAAGTGGTACTGAATGCCACCGGGCCTTGGTCCGACCAAGTCCGAAAACTTGCGGGCGAGACGGGCCCAGATCTTGTCAAACCTACCAAGGGCGTTCACATCATCATGAGTGATGTTGGCTTGAATGCTGCGATGCTGCTTTTGCACCCCAAAGATGGCAGAGTTTTCTTTATTATCCCTTGGCTTAACCGAACTCTCGTTGGCACAACAGATACCGAATGGGATGGCCAATTAGGCAAAGTTTCTGCAACTGCTGAGGATATCAATTACCTTGTGGAAGGTTTCGCTCATTTCTTGAAACCTGCTGTAAAACCAGAAGTTATACAGTCTTTTGCAGGGTTACGACCCTTGTTCAATGCCGAAGCCTCGCCTTCCTCCAGATCCAGAGAGTTTAAGTTGCATCTGGGCTCTAATGGCTTGTTCTCCGCAGTCGGAGGAAAATACACAACCTACCGAGCCATGGCTGAAGAAATCACCAACGCCCTTTGTAAAAAATTAGGTAATCACAACCGTTGCACTACCATGAATGCCCTTCTTCCAGGTGGCTTTGCGATCAAACGAAAAGGGTTTGAGGCCAATGGTACCAAAGAGTTAGGCTGGAAGTATGGCTTGAATACGATTGATGCAATGCATTTGCTGAATCGTTATGGAAAAAGAGCTGGCCTTGTTGCACAATATTGTTTGGAAAACAAGATGTTAGCGGAAAGAATCGATCCTCAATTACCGGATCTAATGTGCGAGTTCGCGTTTCACAGGGATTTTGAAATGGCCCGTCTGCCTGATGATTTTCTTTACCAGCGCACTAGGTTGGGTTATCTGTTGGATGATCAAGCTTTAGAAAAGGTCCGCACTCGGGTTGCACCATTTTGCAATAATTACCAAAGCTAGGTTGCTATGTTAGCAATCATTATTTAGCCCCAAGCAGATTTCCAAGGATATTATCCTGAGGATAGCTATGGCCTAGATGCTGCCTAAAACCTTCTGCAGCCTGCACGCCTATTTCTTTCCCTTGATGGGCAGCGAAGTTGCGCATGGAAATTAGGTATTGATCCATGCCATGATGTTTTAAAAGCCAATCGCGCTGGCTCGCATGGGCAGCAAGCATTTGGGCTTTTGTTTCAATGGTTGAGGTGATGTCTATCAGGAATTGAGGCACGACTTTATTTCCCATGGGGTCTACCCCTTCGATCGGGTCGCAATAATAAAGGTGCGGTATGTGGGGGATGGGCTTGATTGTAGGCGAGGCATCAAAGTTTGGGATAGGGGCACAAAAAGCAGCGGCCCGTACAATGGCGCTTGTTTGCTCGTGATCCATCATGTAGTCGGATGGGCTATGGGTAATAACAATTGCAGGATTCACTTCACGAATGAGACGGGTTACTTTTTTAAGAGGCGCGGAAGAGTAAAAAACAAGCAGGTCTTTTTCTTCGATGCAATGATACTGGCCTTGGATTATTGAAGCAGCTATTGCTCCTTCTTTTTTTCGTATACCTGATATCTCTTCGGGTCCGAGCGTTGCAGATCCGCAATCGCCTGCTGTCATGGTTGCAATGTGTACTTTAAACCCTTTTTCCGTTACTAACCTTGCCAAGGTTCCTGCACACAAGAACTCCGCATCATCAGGGTGAGCAAGCACACAAAGTATTGTTTTATTCATGGCTTGTTTACCTAGCCTTAATTAGGGCTTGCTGGGAGGTAAGTCTTTTTTTTGTTCGGTATTTAACGGGGGTTCCGAATTGTTTGTGGCCTGTGGCTTCTTCGGTGTAAGGTTTTTTCGAGACATGAAGGTGCTGATTACATGGTCTTCAATCAATGGCTTTCCTTGGTCATCTTTTTGGTCAAATGGTCCAGGGATCAAATCCACATCTTGAAAAGGTCTGGGGGAAATAAGGGAAACAATTGGCAACCAAGTTGGAATTACACCAGGGTATAAACCTGTATGAGATAGAGCAATGCCTGCAAATTCAAGCTGCTGCAGCCTTTGCAGAATTTGCTGCTTGATTAATTGCCCCTCTTCTCGATCGAAGAGGTTTAAGTAGCGGAACTGCACTTCGTAGGAGCTTTCTTGAGTGGAGGAATCCAGCCCAAATTCAGTCAAAACACGAAGATCTTTGTTGCCAACCCTTTTAGTCGTGAGAAGCACTTTCTCTTTCCAATCAGAGATGGATTCTTTTTTGCGATAGATTTCTAGAGCAGCTCTTGGGTTGTCATGAAGCCTTTCGGTTTCTGCTTCGAAAAATTGTTTTCTACAGTTCATGGTCGCGGGCTGTGCTTCTGCTCGCGCACGCACATAGTGATGCATGAAATTGCTCATGTTCCTGTAAACTTCGAGTTCTTTAATGAACCACGCAGCTTGATATCGCTCTTTTTCCTCAGGCGACATTTTGTCTTCGCGCAAAGTCGGTATTTGCGCGTGTTCGTCAATGTTTACAGTTTTTCTGAACTCAGCAGCAAGCTTTCGTTTAACAGCTTCATCTTCAGCAGATTTAAACATCATGTGGTTCTGCTCTGCATGATCTTGCCACATTCGGGCTGCATCTTCCCACGCTTTAAGAGACCATTTATCACGGCCATTCCCAACAAGGGCAGGGGCCCCATCACTAAAATTATCGCCTTCGAACCAGCCATAGATTCTCCAGCCTGAATCATCAAACCAGCCTTCCTGCTGCAATCTTTCGCCTATGTAGCTTTGTGCCCTAGCAGGGTAATTTCTGAAAATAAGCGTCGCAATGTTCTTTGGCTTGCGTTGCAGGTTTCTATCCACCACAGGTTGGGTGGAACCGGGCAACACATCTGCTGGAGGTATTGGCTCTTGAGAATAAGAATACCAAGCACGCGCATCTGCATAAGCATCGAAATCATCACCTAGGCGCGATTCATGGGTTAACTCACCTGGCAAAAATTCTACTTGGGGTTTCTCAACACGCCTTGGGGCGGGCAGCACTGGGAACCTTTGTTCCACTGGTTTTAACTTGTCTTTCTTGGCTTCCCAAGCATTAGGCGGTGCAGGCGGGGTATCTTCAAATAAAGATGGTACTACTTGGTTATCAGATAGAAACCCGATTACCGCATCGACTGATTCGCATGAAAATTGCCTTGCTTGTTCAAACTTTGTTTCTTTGCGGATACCATCACGCAACCTGCGAACCAACTGCGGGTGATCCTTACAGAAATTATCGAATTCGCGCATTGCCTTTTCGATACGGCCCTTCATCGTCTGATTGGTGGGGTTTTCTGCAAGATAGGATGCGAATTCTGCCCATCGCAATTCCTTGCCCTCATCGGTGAATACTCTGAATCGGGAAGGGTCGCGCTCGCTGGGCGGGATGCAGCTTAGCTGGAATATTGATCTTAAAGTGTTGGTTTCATCGCTTTGACAAATCTTGTGCTGGTTGTAAAAACCAATGTTGAAACGCAGATCGGGGTGATGCCTGTTTTGCTTTTCACCCTCTGCAAGCAGTTCGATACCCCGAGTAATATAAAAGTACTTGTCTTTGATTCGGTCCGATTCCACCGAGACGTTATAAGCAAGATTCCAGCTTTGAAATAACCATGGTGTTATGAAGTAAGGTTGCAATTTGGTTAACGAACGAACCAATAATTCGAGCTCATTCCATTGATTCTTCTTTTGTTTATCAATTGCAGAAATCCAAAGCGCACAGGTTGCAAGGCCCCTGGAACCGGTGAGCGTCAGGCGAATTACAGAACCAGATAGTTCTACATCGCCTCGATTGATTTCCCGGATTGCAAGTTTGCTAGCTTGGGCATCAATGTTGTAATGGCGCCAAAACCAGGCGAAAGTAAACAATACAATGATAAGACCGATGTAAATGAACTTACGATCTCTTGCCTGTTTTTGAAAAGGACTTGCCATGCTACACCTCTAACCTGAAAGAAGAAACAGGGTATCAATTAAAATCAAGAAGAAGCAATTTCGCGCCATCTCAGCAGGAAATAAGCCAGTATTGCCCATGGAGCTAAATAACCAACCAAAATAAGAGCGTTTAATATTATTTGAGTTCCTGAGATATCGAAACCTTCTGCAACAAATACCGTGAAATCCAGTCTCTCAACATCTGGAATTATATCCAGCAACCTGCGAATTATCCAGCGGAAGAAAACATCACTGGTCGTGGCTATTTGGTTTGCAGTCGTTTGTTCTAATGGCGCAGCCATGTTCTCTCTTCTTACCAACCTGAAGAGCGCTTCAACAGGGCCACCACCAGGGTTTACCCCCATTGCAACTTGCTGAATAAACTCTTGCACTAATCCACCCATGTATAAAATCAAGGTGAAAAGCAAACTGATAACTCCAGTTAAATAAGTGCTAAGGCAAACTGAAATTCCAGTAACCAAGCACATGCGCAACCAAAGACCCATCGAACCCTTGAAGAAGTTCAGCGAGAACCAAAGTTTTTCATTGGTGGAGTCTGGGTCATCTGCACGGAAGTATAAGTCGTATTTTGCCATGCCTATGTATTGAGTCGGGTCTAAGCAGATTACTTTTACTTTGATGGGCTCAATTGCTCTGTTCGAACTACGAAGTTCGGTGGCCCTATTACTATCGTCAGTGTTTGCGTTTTTGAATAACCCGGAAGGGATATCTAAGGAAAGAGTTTGGTAATCGAAGATTGGCTTACTGGGGTAAACAAAATAGCCATACTTTTCAGCGAGTTCATTTTCGATCTGGGCATCGGATTTGCCGTTACGGTTTAGCAGTGCTTGCCTTTTTTCTCGTTCATAAATTTTGTCATCACCTTCTCGATAGCGCCAAGTTTGGAAGGTGAAAGAGCAGGCAACGCCCCGGTTTTCACGGCCCTTGGTTGTACGATAAATGTCGAAGGTGAATTCTGCACGAACCTTTTCTCGGTCTGAAAGATTTGTTGGGGGAAAAGGGAAAGTCCAAACTGCAGTTGCGGTGCCTTTTCCGCCCATGCCAGGCCCAGCGATATAACTGCGATATTCCCACTCACGCCCTACATTGTCGCCTTTTTTGTCGTTTTCTGTGTTTAAAAAACTTAGATCACCATAAATCGGGACTCGAGCTTTTAAACTTTCAGAAGCTGCAGCAGGGTCGATCCCTCGAATCACATAAAGCAGACTTGTTGCAGTCATTACAAATAAAATCACGGTCATTAATGCGGTGAAACCTAAAAACCTGCCAACAACGATTTCAAACCTTTCAACAGGCTTGGTGACAATCGTGTGGATGGTTTGGCTTTTAATATCTGCGGGTATACTGAAGGCTGCAAGTAATGAAGAGGTTAATAAAAACAAAGGAGACATCGCCCAGTAAACAACCTGTACATAACTTCGAACCTGATCCTCTGGTTTGTAGGGGATGAACCAGCTTGCAAAAAGAAAAATAAGTAACAGTGCAGCAAAGGCGTAAACAACTTTTCTGCGTAGTGCCTCTTGGAAGCTTAATTTGGCCAAGCCGAATATGCGCCTTAGGCTAAATCTAGGTAGGTTGCAAATAAAAGGCAGCAAGATTGCAGAAAGACAAAGAGAGCTAGCAAGGAGCTGAAAGTTTTCGAGGAACTTTGCGTTTTGCATCGCCTCATATTTGTTTGCATTAGTAAATCGTAATCCGATGGTAATTACAAACAGAATCAACCCAGAGCCTGCCAGCGCACTAAATAAAATCTTCTTCCAAGCTGGTACCCTGTTTTTATCGACCGCAGAGGTTCGTAGCCAGCCAAATATCAGCCATAACACCAGGCCTAGGCAGGCAAATCCACCCACACTTTGTACCCATTGCAAGATACCCGAGGGAACATCTACCCAGGATAAAGGGTCTCGCTCAACGAACAATGTTGCAAATATAAAGGAATCCATGTTTCAAAAGCTCCGGCTTTTCCTTTTGCTATACCCAAGCGAAATGTTGAGGTTATTTTGTTTTGACATCAGAAGGTAAAAACCTTCTGCCAGGATGAGCTTTGCTCTCTTCCACAATATGAAGGAAATAATCTTCCAAGGTGGTGGTCGGATGCCCAAGGGAATCCAGCTTTCCACCATGACGTGTCAGAACTTCGGTAAGTTCATTGCGTAATGCGTCATTAATTTGCAAGCCGCTCGCTCTAAGCTCAAGCCTGTTAACATCTTGCAAGAGCTCTTTTACATTACCATAAGCTTGCAATTCGCCTAAATTTAGAATGGCAATTCGATCGCAAATATCTTGTACATCTTCCAATCGATGGCTGCACATGATGACTGTTTTGCCTTGATCGCGAAGTTCGACGATCAGGTTTTTCATCCATCGGGCGCCTAGGGGGTCCAAACCGGAGGTCGGTTCATCCAAGATCACAAGATCTGGGTCGTTGATCATTGCCTGAGCTAGGCCAATTCGTTGCCTCATCCCTTTTGAATATTCTTTGAGGATGCGTTTGCGGTTGGATGTCAAACCAACCCGTTCGATCCATTCTTTTGAACGATCGTTTCTGGTCTTGGCATCCATGTTGAATAATCTGCCATAAAAATCCAATGTCTCTTCGGCATTAAGGAAGCGGTACAGGTAGGATTCTTCGGGCAGATAACCAATGCGTTCGTTTTTTGTAACATCGGCTGCGGGTTTGCCAAACACAAACGCTTCGCCATCGGTTGGAAAGAGCAAACCCAAAAGCAGTTTGATTGTGGTGGTTTTTCCAGAGCCGTTTGGCCCCAGCAAACCGAATATTTCACCTTTTTTGATTTCGAGGTTCAAGGCACGCAGAGCAGTATGCTTCTGGCGGCCCCAAAAATCGCGGTACACTTTTGTAAGCTTGCGGGTTTCTACGATTACTTCACCAGACATGAACACCTCTATTGCACTTGTTTCCTGAAAAATTTTAAACAGATACGACTTTCAAGCAAATAGATCTGTCAAAATTTCTCAATATACCCAAACACAGATTGATTGAGTGCCTACATTATTTTGAAGGCTATAAATCCTTCATCCTTGTCAACTTGTAAATTATCCTAATGTTACCAACGACCGAGATCAAGTAATAAGGAAAGTATCTTCTAAAGAAATGATATTTTACTTGTAAATACACAAACGGTGTGAAGATTTGGAGAGTATTGCATTTTGATAATTACATGCAAAACCTCTGTTTTTTAAGCTTGAATTTAACGTGTGTAATTAGCTGTAAGGGATCCATTTTCCTTTAATGCTCAGTATTTCGTTTGGCTTGAACCCAGCCTTGTACTCGAGCGACTGGCACCCCTTAACATAATATCCCATGTAAACATGAGGCACCCCTCTTCTCTGTGCCTCATTTATCAAGGTCATTACATTCCATATTCCCAACCCATGCGAATAAAGGTTTGGGTCGTGAAAAAAATAAATCGCAGATAAACCACATTTTAATGCATCCACGTACCCCACACCGCAAAGTTTCCCGTTTTCACGATACATCCATTGCTCTACCGGAAAGGGGTTGTCGAGAAACGAACTATCGAAAGAAAACTCATCCCGATCTTCTTTGATGGGCCAATCCCTTGAAAATGACCTTTCCGTATGAAATCTGTCATAAAGATCCATGATCTCATCGGAGAGAAATGGTTCTTTGATTTCTAAGGTGATGCGACCTTGATTAGCTTTGAAATTCCGGGACTGACTTCGGTTTGGCTTAAAATCTTTTACTGGAATTCTTAACGATTTACACTCATTGCAATTTTCGCATCTGGGCCTGAATACTTGTCTGCCGAAGTGTCTCCATCCCGCCAGCAATCGTTGTTCGTATTCTGCACTCGACATCTCTATTATTAGATCGCATTCGGTTATGCTTTCTTTGTCTGCTAAGTAATGGCAGGTATCAGGTGGGGTTATAATATTTAACGATATTTGCATCTTGGCCTTCCATGGAAAGCAGTACTCGGTTTTAAATACTATTGCCTTGAATCTCAATCATTTCAAGGCAATAGTATTCATTTAGCAACCACGAAGGTTTGTACTTGAAATGTTGCAAAATGGTTGTGAGGGGTTTTATTTTATAATTTAAAAGGATCTTTTTTATGGCTTATCAGCATGAAGGATTATGCAAGCTTGCGGAATATTGTGGAATTGAAAAAGGTTATTATGATGCGGGGGGAAAGTGGGTTCAGTCTTCTAATGAAGCATTTATCGCTATATTAAATCAGTTGGATATACCTATAAATCATCCGGATGAATCTCCACATTTTTTGCATTCAAAGTCGCTCGCAGATTCCTCCAAACCACTTGAACCCGTGAGTGTTTCCTGGTTTTCAGCAGAGCAGGGGTATGCAGAAATCCCTTTGATGCTTCCCAAAGATTCATTCCAAGGCGTTTGCAAAGCTCGTTTAAATCTTGAAAATGGTACACAGATAACTTGGGAATTCTCCACTTTTGAACTGATTGTATCTTCTACGAAGTCCGTTTTTGGTAAAGTGTTTGTTACCCTCCAGATTGAAGTCCCACAAAAAATACCTCTAGGATGTCATCTTTTTAATCTTGAAGGCCCCTTTGGCAACGTTCAATCCTCTCTTTTGGCTGCCCCCAAGAAGGCCCATGGCGCAACTTTCGAGCGCCAACAAAAAAACTGGGGCATTTTTCTGCCCTTATATGCTGCAAAATCTGATCGGAATTTAGGTGCAGGCGACTTTACAGACCTTGAAAACCTAATCGAGTGGACGGCCAAGCAGGGTGGAAAAGTCGTTGGCACCCTTCCTTTGCTTTCTGCCTTTCTTGATGAACCTTGTGAAATTAGCCCTTATTCCCCTGCAAGTAGATTGTTTTGGAATGAATTTTATCTGGATGTCGAAAGAATTGCAGAATTCGAATATTCGCCCGATGCTAGGAAGTTGTTTCAATCCCCAGAGTATCAGCGCGAAGCAAAAAGTTTACGGGATCTGGATCTGGTCGATTATCCAAGGGTCATGAAGCTTAAAAGACGAATCTTGGAATTACTTGTTCTAGATTTTCTGCAAACTTCCAATCCTGTTAGAAAAGCAGCCTTGGATGCTTATATTGCCAAAAGACCTGAAGTCTTAGATTTTGCGCTTTTTCGTGCCAATGGTGAAAAATTCAAAGCATCTTGGCATTCTTGGCCCTCGGATTTAAATGCAGGCGCCCTAAATGATAACGATGTAGACCCTTTGGTCCGGTATTATCACATCCTTTCTCAATGGTGGGCTGAAGAGCAGATTACTAATGTTTCTGAAAAGGCTTTGCAATTCGGTGCCAAGGGGCTTTACTTGGATTTACCCTTAGGCGTTAATGCTGATAGTTACGATGTGTTTCGGCACCGGGAACTTTTTGCAATGGGCGCTTCAGGCGGGGCACCCCCAGATAGTTTCTTTACTCTGGGGCAAGACTGGGGTTTCCCACCGCTTAGGCCAGATAAACTTTTAGATAACAAACTAACTTACTTACGAAGTTGCCTTACACACCATATGAAGCATTGCTCGATGCTTAGGGTGGACCACGTAATGGGTCTGCACAGGCTTTATTGGGTGCCTAAAGGGCTGGGAGCAAAGAACGGGGCCTATGTTCGTTACAATCCAGAAGCCATGTATGCTGTATTTAATTTGGAATCGCATAAACACAAGGCATCAATCATTGGGGAAGATTTAGGAACAGTACCTCCTGCGGTTCGCCCAATGATGAAAAATCATGGTTGGCATCGGCTTTGTGTAGGGCAGTTTGAAATAAACCCAACAGAGGGCAGGGTGCTTAATGGAACTCCTGAAGGGGCAGTTGCCAGTATAAATACACACGATTTACCTACTTTCGCCTCTTATTGGTTGGGCACTGATATCACAGAGCGGGTGGAAATGGGCCTTTTAACAGAAGAAGAAGCACAACTTGAACAGACTGCACGAAAAATCATGCGTGAAGCCGTTTTAAAGGGGATTGGTGCAGAAAACAATGAGGAAATTACTGCGTTAGAGCAAGAAGAACAAATGGAAACGGTATTAGGTAGCATCTTCGATGAATTAGCACAAAGTGATGCTGGGACAGTACTTGTGAATTTAGAAGATGCTTGGTTTTGCAGGGAACCACAGAATGTACCAGGGACTTGGAAGGAAAAACCCAATTGGAGGCATAAATCGAGGTTCAAAAATGCAGAATTAGACGGTGTGGCGTATTTAAAGAAGATCCTGGGAAAAATAAATTTAGCAAGAAATAGCTGATTTTTAAGCGTTTTTTGAACCTTAGCAAAAAATTTCTTGCACTCCCCTTGTCTTAGAGCTCCACAGCCCTAAAAATCATTATGTGTACTGGATGAATGTTACGACAGTCAAACAGTAAACGACACAGAGCTTCCAATGGAAGCTTTTTCGGTCTTTGACAATTAGGCAGCGGTAAGAAGTTGCATCGCAAGATCAAACAACAAATTAGAGTAATCTAAGTCGAGTTGTTGAAAGTGAACTTTGCGAGAGCCTTTAGAATAGAGAGAACTTAAGGATCGTTACATTTGATTAATATTTTCTTAGCGGGAAGTATTAATCGTAATCTGGAAGTCGATTTTTGTTTTTTTTAATTCGTGGAAACATGAAGAGGAGAAGACGGGATCGATGCGTCCAAATTACTAAGGGCATGTGGGGGATGTCTTGGCACCAAAAGACGATGAAGGGCGCGGAAAACTGCGATAATCCCGGTGGAGCTGTTAAACAAGCGTTGAGACCGGGGTACCTGAATGAGCTTACACTGAATACATAGGTGTATGCGGCAAACTCGGAGAACTGAAACATCTCAGTACCCGAAGGAAAAGAAAGAAAAATCGATTCCGTAAGTAGCGGCGAGCGAAAGCGGAACAGCCTAAACCAACTGGAATTTCTAGTTGGGGTTGTAGGATCAGACTTAAGACTGAGTATACCTAACCAAAGCGTCTGGAATGTCGCACCATAGACGGTGAAAGTCCCGTAGGTAAAAGGTAGAGACAGTTTGTTTGACACCTGAGTAGGGCCGGCCACGTGGAATCCGGTCTGAATCTGCGGGGACCATCCCGCAAGGCTAAATACTCTTTGGTGACCGATAGCGAACAAGTAGCGCGAGCGAAAGATGAGAAGAAACCCGATAAGGGTAGGATAGTGAACCTGAAACCACATGCCTACAAGCGGTCGGAGCCCAGTGGCGCAAGCCCGGGTGACGGCGTGCCTTTTGCATAATGATCCGGCGACTTACCGTCATCAGCCAGGTTAAGCCGTTCTGCGGCGGAGCCGAAGCGAAAGCGAGTCTGAATAGGGCGAATGAGTTGGTGGCGGTAGACGCGAAACCACGTGATCTACGCATGGGCAGGATGAAGTGAGGGTAACACCTCATGGAGGTCCGAACTCACTAGTGTTGAAAAACTAGGGGATGACCTGTGCGGAGGATTGAAAGTATCATCAAACGTGGAGATAGCTCGTTCTCTCCGAAATAACTTTAGGGTTAACGTCGTGACAGATGACATTGGGGGTAGAGCGACTGAATGCGCTGGGGGGCCTACCAGGCTACCCCTCGCAACCAAACTCCGAATACCAATGTACCTTATCACGGCAGCTAGACGGCGGGGGATAAGCTTCGTCGTCGAGAGGGGAACAACCCAGACCGCCCGCTAAGGTCCCTAAATCATGCTCAGTGCGAAAGGAAGTTGGATTCCTGAGACAGCCAGGATGTTGGCTTAGAAGCAGCCATCATTTAAAAAGTGCGTAATAGCTTACTGGTCGAGGAGTCCTGCGCCGATAATGAACGGGACTAAGCATGATACCGAAGCGGCGGGTATAGTAATATACGGTAGGAGAGCGTAGCACACTAGATTGAAGGGGTACGGACAACGAGCCCTGGACGAAGTGCTAGTGATCATGCCGGAACGAGTAACGATAAAACAGGTGAGAATCCTGTTCGCCGAAAACCTAAGGTTTCCTGGGGAAGGTAAATCCGCCCAGGGTTAGTCGGAACCTAAGATGAGGCCGAAAGGCGTAGTCGATGGACGGCAGGTTAATATTCCTGCACCGATTTTGTAGACAAACTGAGTGACGCTGGCAAGGAAAAGATCGGCCTGTTAGATTAGGCCGTCCCGAAAGGGCGAGGGCGTTTACGATCCCGAAGTCTTCGAATTGACAGACAAGAAAAACCTCAGCGCGGACGAAACAAAACGCCCGTACTAAAACCGACACAGGTAGGTGAGATGAATATTCTAAGGCGCTCGAGAGAACGCTCGTGAAGGAACTCGGCAACATAACCCCGTAACTTCGGGATAAGGGGTGCCCTCCTCCGGGAGGGCCGCAGTGAAAGGGGTCTAGCGACTGTTTACTAAAAACACAGGTCTCTGCGAAATCGTAAGATGATGTATAGAGACTGACGCCTGCCCGGTGTCGGCAAGTTAAGGAAGAGGGTTAGCCGTAAGGTGAAGCTCGCAACCGAAGCTCCGATAAACGGCGGCCGTAACTATGACGGTCCTAAGGTAGCGAAGTTCCTTGTCGGGTAAGTTCCGACCTGCATGAATGGCGTAACGACTGGACCACTGTCTCCACGAGCGACTCGGTGAAACTGTAGTTGTTGTGAAGATGCAACATACCCGCAATTAGACGGAAAGACCCCGTGAACCTTTACTGCAGCTTAGTATTGGGTTTAGAACCAGCATGCGTAGCGTAGGTGGGAGGCTTTGATCTAGGCGTTCAGGCGCCTAGGGAGCCAACAAATGAAACACCACCCTTGCTGTTTTTGAATTCTAACCCCGACCCATGAATCTGGGCGGCGGACAGTGCTAAGTGGGCAGTTTGACTGGGGCGGTCTCCTCCCAAAGAGTAACGGAGGAGTTCAAAGGTACCCTCAGCCCGGTCGGCAATCGGGCAACGAGCGTAAAGGTAGAAGGGTGCTTGACTGCGAGTCTCATCAGACGAGCAGGTGCGAAAGCAGGACTTAGTGATCCGGCGGTGCTGGATGGAAAGGCCGTCGCTCAACAGATAAAAGGTACTCCGGGGATAACAGGCTTATCTCCTCTGAGCGTTCATAGCGGCGAGGAGGTTTGGCACCTCGATGTCGGCTCATCGCATCCTGGGGGTGGAGAAGCTCCCAAGGGTTTGGCTGTTCGCCAATGAAAGCGGTACGTGAGCTGGGTTTAGACCGTCGTGAGACAGGTCGGTCCCTATCTGTTGTGGGCGTAGGATACTTGAGCAGTTTTTTCCCTAGTACGAGAGGATTGGGAAGGACGTACCTATGGTGTTCCTGTTGTCACGCTAGTGGCATCGCAGGGTAGCCACGTACGGCTCGGATAAACGCTGAAGGCATATAAGCGTGAAACCCTCTGCAAGATTAGGTATCCATGTTCTTAGAACGAAGACTCCTTGAAGACCACGAGGTTGATAGGCTGGGTGTGCAAGGCTAGCAATAGTCTTAGCTGACCAGTACTAATAGTCGATTGTTTGGACGCATTGATCCTTTTTTCTCTTCAGGTTCTCCAAATGTTTCCGCTTCTTACCGCTGCCTATTTGTCACGATCTTCCCGGTGAGCTTATCTAGATGGCCACACCCGTTCCCTTTCCGAACACGGCCGTTAAGCATCTAGAGCCAATGGTAGTCCGTCAAGGGCGAGAGTAGGTTATTGCCGGGTTTTTAAATAACCTCCCTTCGGGGAGGTTATTTTTTTATACCTTACTTCTTTATTTTACCGCACTGCCTTTTTTCTTTGTTTCCTATCCTTCTAAATTCATTTTCAAATAAGCCTTATGGCGCAACCGATTAAGCCTTTTGCAATTCCTGCCTAGATATAATATCTACTCGCCTTACTACCCTTGTGCTGAAGATAAGGGCCATTCTTTTGATAGGCGGATATTATCCGCTGGTTCGCACTGTTTGCTTATTAATATGCAATATTGCCTTTAAGCCCCTCTGCGTTGCCTACTTTTACCCACATGTTATTTATTATACCGTTTGCATTAATGTCTTTCTCTGCCGGAAGTGTGAGCGATGGTTATTTTTCTCAGTTGAAAGTGTAAATGACGGTTATAAATAATCGTCACTGAAAACCCCCTGGGTAGAATAACCTCACTGTTACAAACAAATATTTTGTATTGTTGGGCGCGTAATATCTTTTAGATCGGGAAGTGTTAGCGACAGCTATAGCTTTAGGATGCCTTCAGCATCCTAACTTGTAGTCGACGGTTGAGCGCAGCCATACTTCCGGCTATGGAGTGCCAAATGAATCGCGCCCTAAAAGGGTGCAAGCGAAGAGCCTCCGCCGTTTATCTGCTTATAAGATCAACGATATTTAGAATTTTATGTAAGCGACAGCTATTGCTTTCGGATGCCTCCAGCATCCTAACTTGTAGTCGATGGTTGAGCGCAGCCATACCATCGGCTATGGAGTGCCAAAGAACTGCACCCTAAAAGGGTGCAAGCGAAGAGCCTCCGCCGTTTATCTGTTTATAAGATCAGTGATATTTAGAATTTGCTGGCACCCTTATCAGGGTGCGCGAGGTTTTGAATTTGGTTTCCGGTGGTATCGCTGCGCTAAAGCACTGGCTAAAAGCTGGCATCCCTTCGACATGCGGCATTAACACAAGAAATCATAAGTCTCAGGTCTTTTTTTGCATACCACCATCCCATCCACTTTTCGCTCTGAAAGAATTTGTGGGTAAGTGTGAGGTAGAATAACAAGGCAGCAAATCTAAGCGGCAAATTATCTGGTACTTTAAAGCCATTCTCATCGCTAAGACGCAAAGAGTGCAAAGGAAGTAAGGAAATCTGGACTTGTCTGGTGCTTCTTAGCGTACTTTGCTTATTCGCTGTACATATAATTTCGCTTCGGATTTTTTCAGGGAAAACTGATTTTAGATGAAGGAATGAGTACAACCGTCGCTTTCGCCTCCGGCTCTGACAGATATGTGGGTGAGGAGGCTGAGCAATGCTCTGGATGGGTCCGCTTTTTCTTTACTGGTTTTATTTCTATAGTCCGTGATTTCGCAGAGAATGATGAAAATGGTTATTCCCCGGGAATGGTGATCTACTAATTGGTGGGATTAAACCAATCCCTGAGCAACTAATAACGGCCATTTCGATAAGCTCACTGACGGGATAAGGAAAACCGACCCCTGATTTCCCGAATGGCCAACCTTCGTCATTGTTAAATCTGGTCCCTGAGCTTGCCGAAGGGGCTAGCTTCATATGTTTCGTTATTTTCGCCGCACGTTTTTTTTCAACTTCGCGTAGGCGGGGTTCCACTCGTATTTTTTCTTTCACTGCCCGTTTTACAATCAGGAATTCTTCCTTAGCTTGCGCTGATATATATTAATCTTATCTACCTACTCGATGCCCATTGGTTAGTAGGAGTGGAAGACCAAGCTAATGCTGGAACGAGACCGTTTTGCGCGAGGACCTCTCGTAGAGTTCTGCCTGAAGTTTGGGTCTGCTTATTGCCGACTTTTCCTTAGTTCGAATAGTCACCTGTACGCGTTTCAAGTTTGTATTTAGTCGGCATTCTTTTCCTTGCTATTAGGATCTGAATTTCCTATGGTTACGTTGTTAATTTACAATTTATATTAAGTTACTTACAGGCTTTTATGACACCCCCTCAAATCGTTCAGATGATTTTTGATGTCTATAACAAAGTTGGGCACCGCCAGTATGGTGAATCAGTAACCGAATTGGAACACGCTCTGCAAGCTGCGACTTTTGCAATGCAGTTCAATAGTTCAGATGCTGTTGTGGTTGCATCACTTTTGCATGATTATGGGCATCTTCAACATAATGAAGGTGAAGATGTTGCGAGCCATGGTGTAGATATGCGCCATGAGGATCTGGGTGTGATAAAACTGGCAAGCTTTTTTGGGCCCGAGATCTTAGAACCCATTAGGTTGCATGTTGCTGCGAAGCGATATTTGTGTCATAAAAATCAAGCTTATATCGATGGTCTATCGCCTGCATCCCGTCTGAGTCTTGAAATTCAAGGCGGCCCCATGTCTGATAGGGAGGGTGCTGAGTTTGAATCGAATCTTTATTATAAACCAGCAGTTGAATTGCGGCGATTTGATGACATGGGAAAAGTTTCTGGGATGAAAACACCTACACTTGAAAGCTTTTATTCCTTAGTTTTATCGTTTGTCGTAAAGTGATTACCTTTCAAACTATAACGAGTCTTGTTTTATCATTTAGTTGCCAAGCAGAGCAGTTGAATGTTGTTGATTGGTCTGTTTTTTAACATTAACAGCATGGTTCTGTTATTATAATTTTTTCGCTTTCGATGAAGAATGACCTTATAATAGGCGGGATTATGAGAGTGCTGGGTTTCAAAAAGCTTGCTGCGGTTCTTTTTGTAATTGCAATTTCGTTTCTGGTAACAGATTTGATTGCTTTCGAGGGGAAGCCGCAAAAAAATGTTGATTCTTTGTTCAAAACAAAGGTGGTGCGAGTTTCTTCAGTTATTGATCTAGCTTTTTTTAATTCTGTAACAAAGCTCGATTTACTATTAGAATGGTCGGATAAGGTTGAGCCCGTTTTAATTAATACCGTTGCTTATGAAATTGAATCCAAATACGAGGGGAAAACCCTTGCGCCTATTTCCACTAAGGGAAAGTCGTTTGCTCCGGTGGAAGGGACTAAGAGTTTGCCTTTTGTGATTAATCTCCCTTATTTGAAAAGGGGCAAGGCTGATACTTTTTCTATCCAAGGGAAAATCAAAGCTATAATTCCAGAGGATTTTGAGCAAATCGAATTAGGAAGTCTTTCAAAATTGGTTGCAGAAGGTGTGAAAGCTCAACTTGGTTTAAATAAAAAAGGTTCTTCTTCCAGTCTTAAAAAAGTAATAACAGGAACTACTAAAATTTCTTTTGGTATTCAGACAGAAATAGGGGACCAAGGGCCAGAGTTTGATACGAGCCAGAATTGGGCAGTACTCAACCAGTTAAAACTTGTTAACAAAAAGAATCTTAAAGAATGGCCAGCGGATGGTTACATTGTTGAGATGATGGAAAATAGGACTGCATCTATTACGTATCACTTCTTGCTAAAAGATAAGGCATTGGGAGATTTTTCAGATTGGAACCTGATTTATAAGTCTGTTACAGCCATGAAGTATAAAGATATACCATTTCAATTTGATATGGTTCCAATCCCGTAGATAAATAAATTGTTTTAAAGATTAATAAGCAATCAAGCTGGGAGCAATTATTTGTTCAGTTGCTGGTTTTGCTTTTTGAGCAGAGTTCTCAGGAAGATTCCAAAGCCTGTAACAAGAGCGAAGGGCATGCCAGCCATTAGGTAAATACTTTTGTTAAAAGCTTTGGCCTCGTTG
>Ga0208226_1000056_pt1 | contig 37558 bp, 28 predicted proteins | sample LakMenE18May11ns_FD_150713 | JGI IMG/M metagenome (GOLD analysis project Ga0208226, IMG submission 150713) | Freshwater microbial communities from Lake Mendota, WI - 18MAY2011 deep hole epilimnion ns (SPAdes) | ecosystem: Environmental > Aquatic > Freshwater > Lake > Epilimnion/Euphotic zone ... | reverse complement strand
CTCCGCCAGACACATATTCAAGAACCAAGTACGGTTTGCCGTTGTACACGCCACAGGTAAAAAGTTGCATAATACCCGGATGGCGCATGCTGGCTACTGCGTTGGCTTCGATTTGAAACCGAGCGCTGGCATTCCCTTTAAGAATCTTGAAAGCTACTTTGCGGGTGAGCCCTTCCTGGCGAGCTTCCCATACTTCCCCCATTGCACCTTCACCCAGTTTTTTAATCAAGGTGATACCTGGAGGGCCAGTCGGCACGCTGCTGGAAAGGCCAGCGGGGAAATCAACATTTACCCCTAGCGGGCTATCCAAAGTTTCTTGGGCAAATCCGGTGGTTTCTTCAGGCTTCACATTTGTTTCTTCAGGATCCATGATCAGCATTTCTGGTAAAGAATAGAATCTAAACTTATTCTCGATTTTGAAAGAAGCCCTTGCAAGTAAATAACCTAGTTATTGCTTTAATTCCATGCGCCGGAGAGTATCCAAGCGGCCCAGTATTTGGGGGGCAGCATTTCTCCCTTGGTGCTGCTTTCTACCTTCACAGGTTCTTTCTTGGTCTCCTTGACCACCACACTTTCATCGTCAATACCGCGATCCAACCCAGCAGCTTTTCCTTCTTTCATAACCCAAAGTTGCGCTTCCCTTAACGCTTCAAGTTTTCCCATCTTCTTTTCCCAGAGGTTGCCATAGAACCGGACCATTAATTCCTTGGTCGAAAGGTCTGGAACTTTCCATGAACTTGCTACCACCGTTCTGGCGCCAGCTAGTTGAAAGGCCCTTTGTAAGCCGAAGATACCTTCACCCCCTGCAGTTTTACCCAAACCTGTTTCGCAGGCAGATAAAATTGCAAGTTCCACTCCGTTAAGATCAAGTTCTGCAACTTCAGATGCGGTCAAGATGCCATCATCCCCATTTCCCTTTGGTGGTAGATTGGCCCCAGCTAAAACTAATCCAGAGAGGAGCCCTGGGTTTTCGCCAGTAATCACTGCTTTTTCACCCATCATTTTTTTTTGGTCGTCCTGTTTCACCGACATTGCTTTAACAGTTTCATCCGCAAAGAACCCGTGAGTTGCAAAATGAAGGTATTTGGATTTAGGCGCTGATTCTCTTACCGATTGTTCGCTGGCTTTATTCTGGTTTAGTTCAACCAGCCTTCCGGAGGGAAAATACTTCTTAAAGGAGTTCTCGATAGATAAAACTTCGGCCTTGGTTCCAGGCAAGCTATTCCACTTGGTGCCCTTTTCGCCACGAACCGCCAGCAAGCCTGAGGTATTAGATTGGCTAGTTGCCTCAACATCGTAGGCCACATCACCCAAGGCAAGCATAGATACTATGCCTTTGCTTTCTTTCTTCGCCAATAGATCAGGCAATGTTTGGAGAAAAGGCACCACTGAAATGTTGCGTTCTTCAATTAAGTACTTCTTAGCGTCTTCACCGGGGAGAGCGGTGAAGGGCAAAGTGCCCAAGATTCCATCTGGACTGATAATCACAGTCTTGGCCCCTTCTAGGTGTTTGGCAATGGGCAGCCAGACTTTTCCCCTAAGGGCCAAGGCTGGATCTTGAGGCCCCTCGGAAGGAGATTTTCGAGTGGATAAAGAAGAGCGCCATTGAAATACCAAATTATTTATATCCACAGCGGATCCAAGTTCCAAACGAACGATCGGCTTATTTTTTCTGATGACCCATGCTGCGTAATTCAAACCATACTGGAAAATATCGATTAAAGCTACATCCGGGGCAATCAAGTTTTGTAGATCAAGGGGGGTTACTTTGGTAAGATTCAAGGAAGGGATCAGTTTGGCTAATTCCTTTTCTAATTTATCCTTCTTCTCAGAAAGTGCCTTTAATTTATCTTGGAATTCTTGATCTTCACCCGGTTTTGGGGTCCCGTTAAGCAGCATAGCGAATTGGCGTATCGTTTCGCTTAATTCATTCTTGAGTTGTCCGTTTCCTTGGAGATTCCGAAGAAGATTTTGTCTGCGGTAGGTCATCCCCTTCCAAATTAACACTTGTTCGTATCCGCTCGAAGAAGTGGGGTAAGCCAAAGCATTGATTAGAAAGCTATCTAAATATTGAGACTTGTTTCTGGATGCCATTTGGACTTGAGAATTCTCACTCTGAATGATGGAAGTCGCATATAAATGGTCATTGGTGACTTCAAGGGCCTTAAGAAAAAGAGGTGCGGCCTTTGCATGTTTGGCCTGGTAAAAATAAAGTTCAGCTAGATTATTGATGCTCCGAGCAGTATTTGGATGAGAGTAGCCTAAGTTTTCATTATTGATTTTGAGGCACTCTAAAAGGAAAGATTCAGCCTTTTCGTGCTCCCCCTGATTAAAATAAAGCCAAGCTAACCTATTAATACAATAAACGGTGTCTCGATTTTTGTCACCAAGGGCTTCAACATAGTTTTTAAGTGCCTCGATTAAAAGGGGTTCGGCTTTAGCATATTGGCCCTGATTGGAATAAAATTCACCAAGGTCACGCAAAAGCCCACCAAGTTGTATTAAAATGAAATGTTTATTGTTGTTAAATCTCACAAAATCGGGATGATTATCACTTATGGCTTTTCTGAAAATTTTGAGGGCATCGATTAGAAGCGGTTCAGCCTTTGCATATTGGCCCTGAGTTACATAAAGATTTCCAAGGCTATTGATGATGCCGGCAGTATTAGGACTGGTGTTACCGTTTATTTTCTTAGAGGATTCCAGAGCTTCTACATAAATAAGTTCAGCTTTGGCATATTGGCCCAGAGCAAAATAATTCCTTGCAAGCTCAGTAAGTACTAAGGGATCTCGCGATCGAACTTTTTCAGCTTCAATTAAAAGGCCTTCAGCCTTAATATATTGGCCCATTTCAGAATAAAAATTAGCCATGCTACAAAGATCAAAAATAAAAAAATAATCGCCAGTTTCTCCTTTAACTTCTCGAAGGATTTTTAGTGCCTCGAGACGAAGAGGCTCGGCTTTTGCATATTGCGCCAGATTTTGATAATGAGAACTAAAGTTCACAATAGTTAAGTAGATAAATGGATCTTTTTTAGGAAGGTTTTCCTTCGCAATTTTTAGTGCTTCTAAATAGAGGGATTCTGCTTTGGAATATTGCGCTTGCTGATTATAGCACATAGCCAAATCAAGGATAGCAAGAACGGTTTCTCGATTTTTGTTTCCTAATACTTCGCGAGAGATTTTAAGAGCATCAATGGCTAATGTGGTTGCCTCAGCATGTCTTTTCTGGTCCATCATCTCAAGCATTTTACCACGAAGTTTTTGGGCTTCGGTCAGTTTAGATTTCTGTCCTGCAGTTAAAGAAGATTCTCTAAAGTTTTCCTGACCAAATCCAATGGGTACTAACAAGAAAAAAAACCAAAAGGCAATAAGCGATTTCATGATAAACCTCTTGATTATTTCCGACAAATAGGGTGCTCATTAACAAATTGCTTAGCATCTAAATTAACCGTAATCCAATCAAAGCATCAAGCCTTTTACGGCAACACAGAATTTTTATACCTAAAAGACCATCCGGATTATTTTAATTTTCAACTAAAGCAAAAATACGATAAGAAAAACCATAGCATAAAAGCAGCTAATTAAAAGTAAAACTAATAGTTTCTCTATCTGGAATGAAAAATTAAATAATGTTACCATCTACAAATCATTTTAAAATTCTTTGTAAAAGGAAATAATAATACCTATTTTCATCCTTAGCTACCGAGGACAATAAGAAAAAATTCATCCAAGGAGTTAGTTCTATATTATTTGCAATTATAAAATATTTTTTATATTTTAATTTACTACAGATACTAGATTATATTATTACTTCACAACTATTGTTACAGCAAGAGCATAAGCAGTTTAAAATTATAGATTTAGGTGCTGGGAGCTAAAGAATGATCAGATTTATATCAATTATTGTATTAATCATTTCAACAACAGCAGTTTTTTGCCAAAACGAAAAAAAGGCAGATGAAGCTTTTGATAATGGCAAAGCATTATTATCTGGTGGCGGAAGAGATTTTAAACAAGCGATACTTTTTTTTTCAGAAGCAATTAAAAATAATCCAAAACATCAACAAGCCTATACTGAGAGAGCAAGAGCTTTTTCAGAAATGGGAAATTTCAATTTGGCAATTACCGATATCTCAAAAGCAATTTCATTAGACAAAAAAAGCCCCTTCCTTTACGGCCAAAGAGGTTATTTTAAAAGCCAATTAAAAAATCATCAAGATGCTATAACTGATTACAATACAGCACTAAGGCTTGACCCAAAAGACGCTTGGGTTTATTCCTCTAGAGGCATGGCTTATTTAAATTTAAAAAATTATCAGCAAGCATTTGCAGATGGAGAAAAGGCAGTCAAAATTGACCCAAATTCTTCATCAGCTTACAATTGTAGAGGTATGGCTTATCACCATCTAAAAAACAGCAGCAAGGCTTTAGTAGACCTAGATAAAGCCATTGAGTTAGACCCTAAAGTCGGGGCGTTTTATATAAATCGGGCTTCAGTTTATTTTTATGGCCTTAAAAAAAACACCCAAGCAATTGATGATTTAACAAAAGCTATAGAAATAGACCCTTATGATATTAGGGCATACCAACTCCGTGGAGCTATCCTTCAGATGATTGGAAAGCTAGATAAAGCCAAAGAAGATTTTGACAAAGTTAAAGAATTAACTCCAAAAAAATAGCTTTTTTCTGAAACGGACTAAAGCACCCTATCTTTCCAATAAAATTCTTCGAAACCAACTAGGTTTAGATTGCAAAAGGTCCGATACAAAATAGCCATGCTTGTTAATTAAGCATTTTGTGACAAGCCAACTTCCGCATCAGGAAATAGCCCATCGCATGCAGAGCTAAGGTTTGCTCATGCCGACGAAGTTGCCATTGTTTTCGCGGGCGAGAGCCCATAAAAAAGCGCCAACATCCGGGCTCTCATAGAAAAACCCAACTGTATTGATTTTAACCTTGGGAAACTCAACCTTAGTCGGGTTCCATCTAGTCTTCATCGTACTGCGAACATACTTCGAAAGATAATCACTCTTCTCCAAATCCTTTATCTCTTTGCTAACCCCAGGTGGTAAACCATCCCCAAGATTAGGCAAGCCATCCGAAAAAAGATAAATCGTATCTAATCCTTTAGAACGCATCCTAAACGCTGCCTCAAAAGCCATGGACATATTCGTGCCACCCACTGGCTTCACTTTATCTAAGCCAGCTTTAACCAAGGCGATAGAGTCGGGGGAATAATCAAACCATTCGCCTTCAGCCCCCAGAGGAAAAATCGTTTTATCAGAGAAGGCAATAATTTGGAACTTCGTTAGTTGCGGCAGGCTTTGCATAATCTTCACCACCGTTGCTTTAACTTCATTCCATTTATTTGGGGCATCCGTTTTTTCGTCAAGCATTTCCATACTGCCAGATGCATCAATCAGAAACAAAACTTTTTCCCCCGCAAGTTCAATACCTGCAAAACGATTATCCACCTCAGAGCGTAGTTGAGATACTTTCGCTTTAAGCGAATTTGCATCTTCCTCAAGCGATTTTATTTCGCGTTGGTTTTTTTCAAGGGCAGTCTTATCTAATTGCAGTATGCGTTCAGACTTATCTAATTTCACTTGAAGATCTGCATATTTTGTCTGCCAAGGTCTGAGGTCAAGTAGTTCCCTATTCTTCTTATCAACCTCTGCTTTAAGGGCTGAAACTTGTGCTGATTTATCCTTATCGAGCAACTTGATTTCTGTGCGTGCTTTTTCAAGGGCGAGCAGTTCAGCTTGCATCTGCTTTTCAGATTTTTCAAGCTTCAATTGAAGATCGATGGATTTCGCCTTGTAAACCCTCAGATCCGCTACTTCAACAATCTTGTTTTTAAGGTCGCTATCAAGCTCCGAGGATTTCTTTTCTTTCTCCCGCACCGATAGCGCAAGTTCGTTTATCATCTTTTTTTGCATCACAACATCTGCAATAGTAAGTTCCAACTGTTTAGATTTATCAGTCAACTCAGCAGATTTAGACTGCAATTTAAGTTCAAGTTGTTTTTTTAAATCAATCTCCATTGCAAGGGATTTCTGCAAACCCGTGGCATTGGCTTTTAAGATGTTGAGTTCTTTGTCTAAACCTTTGGCACGGGCATCAGCAAGATCTGCGAGTTTCATCCATTGGGCAAGTTTTTCAGCAGTATCCGCCATGCTTTGGGTGCGAAGTTCGATATCTTTTTTCTGGCCAGCGATCTCTGCGATGTACACAAGTTTTTGCTGTTGGTTATCCTTGATGGTGCTGTCTTTTTTCGCAATCACAAGTTGATCGGCTTTTAACTGCCCCTGCAAATCCATCACTTTTTGACCAAGAAGCGCAACATTGGATCGGGCAAGATCTCGTTCAGAAAGAGCTTTGGTTTTTTCATCTTCAAGAAGCGCAGTTTGTTCCTGCAATTTTTCTTCGATCATCTTGGCTTCACGCATGTTTGCAAGCCAAAGAAAAATAATACACCCAAGGGCGCAACATAGTACATCAATCATGTAAATGTTAAAGAGGTTGGGCATACGATGTTTTTTTTGCATTTTATACCTCGGTATCAAACCTTGCTTGCACCAATGGGATTTCGAAATTGAACCACGGAAGAAGCACCTACCGAATCAAGCCACCACTGCCCTGCCATCGTCATGGCATTGGAACAAATAAAGGATTGGTGAAACAAATCTTCAGGCGAATGAGTATGGTAAGAAGCACCAGAAATAGCCTGCACTAATAGCGAAGTCAGGCCTGGAACCCCACCTAAATTATGGGCAAGTGCTAAATGAATATCATCAAGAGTTGTGATTTTATGGCTTATAAAATCATTGAGTTGCAATTTAAGCGCTGCAAACATCCCAGAAAAACACCGCTTTAAATCGGCCTGAGTTATTATAAATTCTTGGTTCCAAAACTCTTCTTCCAACATCACTTTAAAAGAAGGCTTGGTGCCGATGCTCGATAATAGTTTTTGCGCCTGCAAAAAAAGCGCCTGATCAGTGTCGGGTTTTACCCTTGGATCTTTCCTGCAATGAAAGATTGCTTTTTCAGCAATGAAATCAGCTAGTCTTAACACCCATCGATGCAAGCCAAACTCTGGAAAGACTTTGCCTGCCAGCAAGTGAGTCACACCATCAGCAACTTGAACATTAGAAAGAGAAAGGCCAAACCCATCCAATTCAACTGCTAAGCAATTACTTGAAGTTTGAGATTTACGAATGGCTCCTAGGGCCAAGGCGGAGGCAGAAGTAAGGGAACCTTGCACTTGCATACCAATTTTCGAAGCAATTTGTTCAATTCTTCGTGTTTGCTTTGGGGTTAGATATAAGGGCAGGGAAAAAGCGACTTTAGCTTCATGGGGGATTTGAGCAAAGAGATCAACGAGATAAAATTCGAGCGCATGATCTGCGATAGTTTCTGATTTACCAAGGCCCCATGTTTTATTGGAACCGATCCAAGGCAAAAAATTACTACAAACCTTATGGCTACCCTGCCTGGAAAAAGAATGCCCCTGCAATGGAGAAACCTTATCATCTAAAGAAAGAATCATATCCCTGCTTTTATAATTTTCATGCGAAGAACCAAAACGATTTTCCCCAGCAACACTCCAAATGGAATGAATGGAAAGCGAGTCGATATAAATGCCTGCTACATTCATATTCAAACTTCCTTGTATTTATCCGAAGTAAAATCAAGCTGATAAGATTCTGGGGCTTCATCAGAGAGATTAGCTGAAAATGTTTTGTGGCCATCATCTAGCTTTGCAACCAGATTATCGAGGCAGTATTGTTTGCAATCTAGAACAAGATTCTCTTCATCTTTTTGGATGACCTGCAGAAAAAACATCAAGACGATACTTAGCGCAAGAGCAACAAGGGTGCAATCAAATGCAACATTAAGGTGGGAAGTAGCTTCTTTGATAAAAGAACCAATAGCTTTATCAGTATCTCCGCCCATAGAAAGGCTACCTGCAAGACCGCGTACAGTGCCCAAAAATCCAATAGCAGGAAGCGACCAAGCAAGGTAATTAACGGTGGACATGGAAGTGACCATACGATCAATAACCACATCAGATTGCATTTTAACAGCATCAACGACATCTGAACTGGATTTGGTGATACCAAATCGATTTAAAGCAGTTTCTAGCAATTGAGAAAGAATAAAGGGCCCTCTATCTTTCGCTTGATCAGCAATTTTTCGCTGCAGTAGCCTGGCGTCTTCGGGAAGAATACGATGCGAAGAATCATGGGATAAAAGATTGAGGGAAAAGGCTTCGGACTGCCTAAGCACCTCAGCTTTTTTAGCAAAGAGAATGAGCAAGGCCCAAGTAAAAGCGATGTAGCAAAGAATTTGTTCGGGGCCGAGTAAGAGCTTTAAAAGCCTCTGCTGGTTCCATTTATCACTACTGAAACTAAATTGCCCGGGTATGCAAAAACTAATTAAGGTGATAGAAATACCACCCACCAGAACAAGGGCAATCATAAGCCTTGGTAATTCTTTTATTGCTTTATTATTTGTAGGCTGCAAGAGTCACTCCCATAATAAATCAGACCCCATTTTGATTATCGCAACCGTGTATTGTCAAGGAAGGGCTTACTGTTTACAGTAGTTATTCGCTGGAACTTCCCAAATATTAGACAAATACTATGGAATGTTATCATTTTAACAATTATTACAGGCTAAGGCCTTCGAACATCACCTAATTAAAGGAAAAACTACCTTGGCTACAGATAATTTAATTGCGGTTCTTTGGGATATGGATGGAACCTTAGTAGATACTGCAGAACTGCATTTTCATGCCTGGGTTCGAATTTGCAAAGAATATGGCAAAGAATTCACAAGAGCAGACTTCACTGCTACTTTTGGGAAGCGGAACCCCGAAATTATCGACTACCTCTTTGATGAAAAAATCAAAGGCCCCGATGCGGATAAACTCGGCTATCAAAAAGAGGAATACTACCGTGGGGAATCTAGAAAAACCGGGATCGAGCTATTGCCCGGGGTTCTCAATTTATTAAAGAGCCTAAATGAATCTGGCGCGAAGCAAGCCATAGGTTCAAGCGCACCAAAAGGAAATCTTGAGCTTATTTTGGAACTGACAGGCATCGGGAAATACATGCAGGCGATGGTTGCAATGGAAGACACGCAAAGAGGCAAGCCAGATCCCCAAGTGTTTTTAATGGGTGCGGAAAAACTAAAAATCCAACCCCGAAGAGCGGTGGTGGTGGAAGATGCGATTGCAGGGGTGCAAGCAGCAAAAGCAGGTGGCATGAAGTGCGTTGCAGTAACCTTTGTCGGGCACCACAGTGCAGAGAAATTAAAAGAGGCAGGGGCAGATCGTGTGGTAAAAACATTGGAAGAAATGAGCGCAGAGGATTTTTATAAGCTTGCAGAGGGATAATCTTAAGAGGTGATTTTCGCCTGCCTAAACTCGCCCAGAGCATTAGCCTGCCAATATTCCATGGAATTTAAATCGCAACAGGTAAGCCAACCGCCACCATAAACATTGGTATCTAGGCAAAGAAGATTCTTTAGATTTAAAGGCTGCCCCGAGGTTTGTCTGGTATGCCCACAAACGACTTTTTTACCTGAATGATGCCCGCAAAAATTCGGATCCAACTTATCCCAGAAAAGCAGCTTATCTGTTTGCTGATCCAGTGGCAAAGAAGGGTCTACACCTGCATGCACAAAAATATGCTTTTCATCTTCCCAATAACGGCTGCATTCTGATTTGAGAAAGTCCACAATCTTTGCATCGAAAAGCTGGAAGTCTGGATTAGCAAGATCAACGCCAAAGGATTCGAGGGTTTGCAATCCACCATACAAAAGCCAATCAGTGTTGAATCGCTTAAAGTGAATGGATTCAAGAAACATCAAATCGTGATTGCCAATCAACATCTGCAGATTGGTAAGGGTCTTAAGCTGGATTAATTTAAGGAGAACATCTTTGGATTGTGGTCCCCTATCGATGTAATCGCCCAAGGTAACCAGAGTATCTTCAAGATCTGGTTTCAAATGATCGAGCAATAAGTTCAAGGGCGTCAAAAAACCATGGATATCGCCAATTACTAAAAGCCTTCCAGCCATTAAAAACCCCTAGGATGAGATAGTCATGCAGCATCCATGCCAGAATCATCAGAAACACTAAACCGACATTCAGCAAGAACAGCATACTCGGTCAATTTTGCAGCTGTAATTCCAATTCTTTGAAAACAATCAATGACTACACTATCGGAATCTGTCAAAAGGCTGATCAATAAATCCATGGGTGTAACAGTTTTTCTGGCATGGATAGAGCTTCTATCTTTGGCATCCCTTATCAACTCGATAACCTGATCAGAAAGAAACTCCCGATGCAGTAAAAGCTTGGCATGTTCGGGCGTTTTGTCTTGATGAAATAATTCCTGGAATTGAACGGATAACTGGTTTAAATCGGCTTTTAAGCTTTGCCCCCAGGCAATAACACCTGAATCAGGGACACTTAAAAGGCCCATGAAAAGGTGGGGGGTACGAATATTATCTGAACGGGTAGCAACAGCATGCCTGACCGATTCTGAAAGTACAACCAACGCGTCGGGAGAAAAAAGAGGGAGATATAATTTTCCGTTATTTTCAAAGACATCATCCATGACGCCTCCAGTTTTTTAATTAAAAGAACAAGGTTAAGAAGCCAAGGAGAAATTATGCAGGTATGGTAAAAGTAAAGCAAGGCAGGCCTTAAAAAGGGTGATAAAAGCTTCACGCCTTTGACCTATTCAACCTGTTTTGCCATTGCTTAGCAGTCTCCAAGGGAAGGAGATCCAGGTTTTCCCGCAAAGTGCGATTCAACTCTTCCAAGGAATCGGCCCTGATAGTTAAATGCCCAAGTTTACGGCCCGCGCGGGGTTCCTTACTGTAATCATGCAAATGCGCGCCGGAGATCTTTAGCACTTTGGAGGTATCGGGCATGGAGCCAATGATATTAATCATTGCGGAAAAACCACGAGGTTTGGGATCACCTAAAGGCAGGCCAGCAACTGCTCGAATATGATTTTCAAACTGGCTTGTTTCAGCGCCTTCAATGGTCCAATGCCCGCTGTTATGAACCCTTGGTGCCATTTCGTTGGCGATAAGCCTGCCTTCTTTTTCAAAAAACTCGACTGCAAGAATGCCAACATAATCAAGGGCTTGAAGAATTCTGCCTACTTGAGCAGATGCTTGAAGATTAAGGTCGGTGGCATGAACCTGAGCGGGAGCCAGAGAAAGACGCAAAATCCCCTCGTGATGAAAATTTTCAACAAGCGGGTAAAAGAAAGTTGCGCCGTCAATGCCTCTAACAGCAATGCAAGAAAGTTCACGATCGAAATGAACAAATCCCTCAGCAATGATTCCCTTCTGCCCTAATTGGTTGAATGCTGTAATTGCATCTTCAAGCGATTTAACCAAGAACTGCCCTTTACCATCGTAGCCAAATCTTCTGGTTTTAAGAATCAAAGGCAGCTTGAGAGCAGCAATGGCTTGTTCCAAGGAGGGCTGGTCATCAACCGGGCAAAAAGGCGCAGTGTCGATACCATGCTGATTAAAGAATTGCTTTTCCAAAAGTCGATCTTGGCTTGATTCCAAGGCTATTGGAGGAGGGAAAACGCTGCGAGTTTGCGCCAACTTCCTCACAACTGAAACTGGAATGTTTTCAAATTCGTAAGTGATCAGGTCAGAGGAGTCTGCCAATTTTTGGAGTGCGGTTGCATCTTCAAAAGGAGCAACAATCTGCTCACCCAACCAAGAGGCGGGAGAAGAATGCGATGGATCCACATAGAGAAACTTAAACCCCAAAGGCATTCCTGCAAGTGCCAGCATTCTAGCTAGTTGGCCTGCGCCTAATACTCCAATTGTTTTCATAATTAAGACCTAGGATCTGGATGATCAAGAACTTCTTTACTCTGATTTGTTCGCCATGCCCGCAGAGCTTCGCGCACCACTGCATTTTCATTCCCAACAATCGAACAGGCAAGCAATGCTGCGTTGATAGCACCAGCCTTGCCTATAGCAAGCGTGCCTACGGGTACCCCGCCTGGCATTTGCACGATCGAAAGCAATGAATCCATGCCTTTAAGTGTTTTTGATTCGATTGGAACGCCCAATACCGGAAGAATGGTCCACGCAGAAACCATACCGGGCAGATGTGCTGCGCCACCTGCGCCTGCGATAATAACCTTTAATCCCCTACCCTCTGCACTTGTAGAGTAATCACGGAGGAGATCAGGGGTACGATGAGCGGAAACCACCTTTACCTCGGATGCAACTTTAAGTTTGTCGAGAACTTCGACAACATGCTGCATGGTTTCCCAATCAGACCGGGATCCCATGATGACGCCAATAACTGGTGGCATGAATCACCTCAAAAAAAGGTTAATGTTTCTAATAAATGGTTTATTCCAAAAAGCCAGAAGAGGCCAGCAATCAGCGAGAAAAAAAAGCCATCGGGGTTAAAATCGGGCCAACTGCCGGGGTAAAAAACCATCAAGGCCGCCAAGGCTTTCCAAGCACCAACGCTGATGATCCGCTCCGGGATTATCGTTTTGCAACTTCTTTCGATGGGCAAGGATTGCAGGTATTTCACGCATAAAACTCAGCTTTCCCATTAAGAATGGGAGTAAGGTTCCCTCGGTGCCCCTACGCCAGGCTTTTGCAAGCAGGGTTAGCAAATGCAGTGGAATGGTGCGCCATAATAGTTGGCAGGGAATATTCCTCCAATAAACTCTTTCTTCGTTAAGCGATTGCCTTTCAAGCAACTTACGGTTTAAGCTGGGTTTGCCGTAAGATGAAGAAACACGATGAAGCACCTTGGAACATGGTTGAAAAACGACATCGTACCCAGCCCAATGCAATCTGAAGGAAAGATCGACATCTTCAAAGTAGGCACCAAAAGATTCAGGGTAGGCGCCAACCTTAAGAAAAACCTCACGCCTATAAAAAGCACTACTGCCACTAGCGCCAAATACTGGCCCCGGAACCATCCACTTTTCTTCAATGATTTGCCCATTGCCGCGCTTGGTTGCAACGCCTGATGCAAAGTAAGCATCGCCCGCACTATCAATAATGGCATGGCCTTCGATCTGGCCTGGCCAACGCAAAACCAGTGGTGCAACCGCAGCAACTTTAGGATCTTCAAAAGCATCGAGAGCCATTTCCGCCCAACCGGCGCAGACTTCAGTATCATCGTTTAGCAACTCAACCACTTCATGGCTTGCGGCTTGAACTCCGAGATTTGCAGCTTTGCAAAAGCCTAATCTTTTAGGAGTGCGAATTACTTTGACTCCTTTGAATTTTGCTGCAACTTCACTAACGCACTTATTTTCGGAGGCATCATCAACGACAATAATTTCGGTACTAAGTGGGGCGTTTCTGCGCAAAGAAGCTAAGCATCTTGCGAGCAAGTCGGGCCTGCAATAACTAGGAATAATGACGGATAAGTTGTGCAAATTCGGGCCTCTGAAAAGATTAAGCTGAGGGTTCTGCCAAGGCCGCAAGAAACTCTACCCGTGCCTTGTTCAAGCTGCCCGAAGACATCAGCTTGGAATATCGAGCCAGCCTGTCGTACCATTTGACTGCCCGCGAATCGCCCAAAAATCGCGCCCAAATCCCCATCACAAACGCTTCACAGCGAATCACCCTGCACATCCATTTTGATTCGTTTTTGCTCCAATGCTTCCGGGCATAGGTCATCAAAGCTTGGCGTGTGATCACCCTTAATCGGGGAGGAACTCTGCGAACATGAATGGGGGCGTGGTGAACCACCGCCAGAGAAGGTTCGTAGCAGACATCATAACCAGCCTTTGCAATGCGTTTGCAAAGATCAACATCCTCATAGTAGAGGAAATAATCCGTGTCAAACTTTTTCAATTTCTCGAGGCAACTCCGTTGAGCCAGCATGCAGCAACCAGTAATCCAGTCAACTTTTTGCGCTTCATCATTTTTATGCAGGCTGTACTTGCGCCATGCTCTGGGAAGAAACTTTCGAGCCAAGGTACCCATAAAGGTAGGGAAAGGCCCTGTCGAACCCTGCACACTACCATCGGGATTTCTCAAACCAAAACCAATGACTCCAACTTTACTTTGATGCAAATTATTGGCATTCAAATACGAATCAATGTTATCGAGGAAGTTGTTTTCAGGGGTGATATCAGGGTTGAGGATTAAGACCCAGTCGCCACTCGATAGCTTGCATCCTTCATTAACTGCGCAAGAAAAACCTCTATTTTTAGTCCACCTTCGTAGCGAAACATAAGGTTTAGAACGCAGCCTGCGAATCGCAGGATGATATGAGGAATTATTGTCAATGACAATGATTTCTGCTTGGCCATTTCGAACCAACTCGCATTGCCCCAACTTTCGCACCAACTGCTCGGTGTATTTCCATTGGCGATAATTAACTATCACCACCGAAAGTTTGATTGGGTTCGATTGTTTAATGCTGAAGCCAGCGGGAAGTTGTTTGACTTCCAAGCTTGGCTGCAACAATAGTAACGAGCTTTCAGGATCTGGCATCTTGCCCCATTTCTCTCTAAAACCTTCCGTGGCTTTTGAGTCCTAAAAGCATAAACGAATAGGGCAAGTCTAAGCAATGCCACTCCCCTGCCCCTAATCACTCGTCATCTCTGTAATCACCGTAATCTATTGACTCTATTGCACTTGCGTCACCAGAAAGAGAAGGGAGAAAGGGAAATAACCAAGCTTTTTTCGCAGCATCAAGTTTGCCGCCGTACTCGGAAATCTCGAAAGCTTCGACCAAGTGCACTTTTTCACCCTTATCCAGCCCATAAGTTTGGATCACTAAATCGCGAAATCGATCAGCATAGGGTTTGATCCATTCCACCATCGCCTTTTGAAGCCATGCCTTCCGATCATTGCAATTTTCAGGCAGGGCATCGAAAAACACCCCGTTATAGGGGAGCCATTCGTAGAACTGAGAAACATGACAATCCAGCATGCTCATTATGGAATCAAAAACAGGTTCAACATCGACCACAATATCAGCATGAAAAGGAATTGGTTTGCGAAAATCATCTGCAAAATATCCAAAGACAGGATTAACTCGCAGGTGTGGCGTATCGGGGCAAACCGCAGGAACTGTAACCATATATGCAGCATCTTGCACTAATATCGAAGTGTAACGATGGTCTGGGTGATAATCGTTGGGCCGGTGAGTCAGAACCAGATCGGGTTTAAAGTTGCGTATAAGTCTGATGATTTGATGCCTGGCCTCCAAGGTTGGCATTAAGGCCCCATCCGTAAAATCAAGCACCCGGTATTCGGTACCGATAATCTTGCCAGCAGCGGCGGCCTCTGCTTTCCTACGCTGGGCCAACTCAGGCCCTTTCATGGTTTGATGCCCACCACTACCATCCGTTACGCTTATAAGAAGCACTTCGCACCCATGCTTGCGCCAAAGAGCGGAAGTACCACCCACTTTAATGTCGACATCGTCGGGGTGAGCGCCAATTGCAAGAATTCGTGGAGAAGCCATAATTAATTTCCTTTAGCTAAATAAACTAGTTCAAGAAAAAATATACTCGGATCGCAGTACAATTTCCATCAATTGCATGGAAGATTCAGGCTAAATTCCCCTTTGGTTCATTGAATTTATGATTTTAATCTTAATATTGGGGGGTAAAGTGACCGGCAAGCTTTGACATTTTCTACCTTAAATCCTCATTTATTGGTTCTTTGTTACTTTATTTGGTAGCATTGCCTTGGTAATATCATGCCTGCTGGTCGTCAAGGAAAGACGGCGTGGTTGGAGAAGTTTCTCTCAATTCGCGAAGGTTGGAGCCCAATTCCCAAGCATTTTATAGTCGCAATGATTTGTATTGGGAGATTCTCTATTGGCTTTTCCGATGACCTTATTGTTTGCATTGACACTATTTTCGAGCGCAACATTACTGTTTTTAGTGCAACCCATGGTAGGGAAAATACTTCTGCCTTATTTGGGCGGTACACCTTCTGTTTGGAATACCTGCATGGTATTTTTCCAGGCAGCGTTATTAGGTGGCTACACGTATGCTCATTGGCTCACAAAAAATAGACCGTTTAAATCGCAGATTTTAATTCATGGCATCGTGCTCGGCGTTGCTTTTTTGCCCCTTGCTATCATGCGTTTCGATGCGGGGATTCTCGCAAGAACTATTTTGCCACCGCCGACTTCAAGTAACCCTGCCCTTTGGTTGCTCGTTGTTTTAACCTTAGTTGCAGGGCTACCATTCTTTGCAGTTTCGACTTCTGCGCCATTGCTTCAAAAATGGTTTTCGACCTCGGATCACCCTGATGCCAAGGATCCGTATTTTCTTTACGGGGCAAGCAATCTGGGCAGCATGATAGGATTGTTGATTTATCCTTTTGTGATTGAACCAAAAATTGGCGTTGCAACCCAAGCCGTGCTTTGGGTGTTTGGTTATGCAGGCCTTATAGGTATGACCTTTCTTTGCGCAAGGATGGCATCCAAACGCCAATTGCCCGAAAACACAAAAAGCAATTACGTTTCAGAACCCTCGCCCAGTAGTTTCACAAGATTTAGATGGGTGGCACTCGCCTTCATTCCTTCCAGCCTGATGCTGGGAACCACCACTTATCTCACTACCGACATTGCTGCAATTCCATTGCTTTGGATTCTGCCTTTGAGCCTTTATATTCTCAGTTTCATTCTGGTGTTTTCTCACATACCCGCTTCCGTTTACCTTTTATTTGTAATCAGCGTGCCTATTATTTGGCTTACTAAAACTGCAAATCTTCCAGAATGGCAGGGCTTTGGCTTCGATGCTCTGACAAGCTGGCTCGATGACACAGCAAGGGCGCTTAAAAAAGACACCTCCGTTTCTTTCTTCCAGATTACTTACACTTTGCTTACCGTGATGTTTGTCGGGCTATTTTTCAAATCCCATAATCGCATCCGTTTGGGCATGGTCTTGGTAACCCCCATTCTGCTTTTGTTTGTGGTCTTTATGCATCAGATTAAAACCGCTCTCGACCTTCGGGAAGTGGAAATCATCGGCATCCATCTTGCACTGCTTTTCGTAACTGCAATGTTGACTCATGGCGAATTGGCAAGAACCAGGCCGCCTGCATCGCACCTAACCGAGTTTTATCTTTTGATGTCATTAGGCGGGGTACTCGGGGGAATTTTTAATGCGCTTATTTCTCCAAGCATATTCCCACGTATTCTTGAGTACCCATTAGTTGCAGCCCTCGCTTTAATTTTACTTCCGGGCTTTTCTTTACCCAACCCCCTCAAATGGATTGCTGTTCCCATCCGAACTTTCAGCTTTCTTATTGGGGTTGTTGCAGTGGGAATACTTTTGGTTCAAAATTGTCTGGATCGAAGTTATGCGCTCGAAAAAGCAAATAACGTACCAGAGTTTACTCGCAGCTTTGCCCGCATGATTGCTATGGGTTGTAACGATCGCACCAATCTTCTTTTTGAAGAGCGCAATTTCTTCGGCTGCTTTACTATTCAAAAATGGCACAGCCCCACCACAGGCGAATTGTATCACACCATGTATCATGGCACCACCAACCACGGTATGCAATGTGTTGAACCTGCTGAAAGGCGCATCGATACCCTCACCTATTTCCATAAAGTCGGGGCAATCGGCCAGCTTTTTGAAGCTGCTGAAAAAAAGAAGAATGGCGCACCCGTCAACATGGGAGTTCTTGGAGTTGGCACCGGCACCCTTGCTGCATACTCCAAAAAGGGCTGGGGCCTAACCATGTATGAAATTGACCCCGCAGTGGTTAAATCTTCCATCGACCGATCTGATTATTTTTCATTCGTTAACGATGCGAAAAACCGGGGCGTCAATGTCGATATCATTCTCGGTGATGGCAGATTACAATTCCTAAAAGCACCCGATGCATCTTACGATCTTATTTTCATGGATGCATTTACTTCAGATGCTGTTCCTGTGCATCTATTAACCCGCGAAGCTTTTGATATCTACCTTAAGAAACTTGCACCAGGTGGGATCATCGTCCTCAATATTGCGAATCGCTACCTTAATTTTGAACATGTTCTAGGAAACATGACCGAAGATCGAAATATCGTAGGCATGATTCAAGGGGGATACGAGGTCCGAGAGATAGATAAGTTTGGGACCAATTGGGTGGTAATGGCCCGCAAAACTGAAGATTTTGGCGTTCTACCCGAACTTAAAGCAGAGCTTCAGACCGATTCCGAAGATTGGGTTGAATCATGGAGAAAGATTGAATCCAATCCCAAACTTGGAGTTTGGACAGACGATTATTCGAATTTGCCAAGCATATTCAAATGGAGTCGATAGACTAATAACAATTATACTTTTTTAGCTAGGAGAAAGACCTTGTCTCCCTTCCAGATCAACATGTTAGCAGCATATGCGTTTACACTATTTAGTAGTGCAACGCTATTATTTCTTGTGCAACCCATGATCGGGAAAATGATTCTTCCCCTTCTAGGAGGCACCCCCGCAGTATGGAATACCTGCATGGTTTTCTTCCAGGCACTACTTCTCGCTGGATATGGGTATGCCCACCTTTCAACAACTTTTCTAGGCGTTCGAAAGCAAGCCCTAGTGCACATGGGCGTCATGCTTTTACCCATTTTGTTTTTCCCAATTGCAATCAATAAAACCTTTCTTGAAGGTGGCGAAGACAACCCTATTTCTGGGCTTCTTATGCTTCTCTTCACCTCGGTGGGGATTCCCTTCTTCGTTGTCTCCAGTAGCGCACCCATCCTGCAAAAATGGTTTTCCAGCACCGATCACCCTGCTGCAAAAGACCCCTACTTTCTTTACGGTGCCAGTAATCTCGGCAGTATGCTTTCCTTGGTTGGCTATCCTTTATTTGTCGAACCTTACCTTATCCTTGCAGACCAGAAAAAGTATTGGGCTGTAGGCTACGGATTTTTAATGCTTCTCACAGCATTAAGCGGCTGGCTCATGTACAGATGCGCCCCTGCGGAAGTTTCAACCTCGAGCAATCTAGAATCCGAAGATGAAGCAGAAAAAGTCTCATGGGGCCGTAGAGGCTGGTGGATTCTTCTTGGTGCAGTCCCATCTAGTTTGATGTTGGGCGCAACCACTTATATGACCACGGATATTGCAGCTATCCCTTTACTTTGGGTGCTGCCTTTAGGTTTATACCTCTTAAGTTTTATCATTGTGTTTTCGCGAGTGCCTGAATGGGTTCACTCTTCGATGATAATTGCAACCCCCATGCTTGCACTTCTTTTAGTTTTCATGATGCTTTCAGAAATCAGACCACCTAAAGTTTACTACACGGTGGCAATCCATCTTGGGTGCTTGTTCACTGTTTCCATGGTTTGCCATGGAGAACTTGCAAGAAACCGCCCTTCCACCAAGTACCTAACCGAGTACTTTTTGTGGATGTCGTTTGGTGGCGTGGTAGGTGGGCTTTTCAATGGCCTTCTCGCACCCATCGTCTTTTACGGCATTGTTGAATACCAGCTTATCCTTATGGGTACATGCTTTATTCTACCTCCGCTTTTCACGAGCAAACCTAACAAATGGAACAACCTTGCAGACCTAAGCCTTGCCTTGCTTTTCATCATTGGTGGCGGGGTGCTCATCTACTTAAGAACGAAAGATAACGACATCCAATACGAAATCTTGAAAAGCACCAACCACTGGATCTGGCATGCAAGTATCGTTGGCATTTTTCTTGTTTATGGTGTTTATTACATATTCAAAGAAAGAGCCCAACGTCTCGAGCGGGCCTTGGATATTGTTCTCCCACTCGCATTAGCATTTCTTTCTTTTGGTCTTATCTGGGGCCTTTTTTCAGACACCCTATGGCCTAGAGTCAAAGGCTTGGCCGGTTGGATCAACCTCAAGCCTGCCCAAACTCTTGCGATTCTTACTTATGGTGTTCCCACAGTTCTTTGCTACACCTTTGTCGAGCGCCCTTTCCGCTTTGGCTTAAGTGTTGGTGCAATTTTGCTCGCCTCCGGGTTCAACACTCTTTTTGACACTACTGTTTCCTATCAAGATCGTAGCTTCTTTGGTGTCCTAAAAGTCGAGAATGACCGATTCTTCCGCAGACTCGTTCATGGCACAACCCTGCACGGCAAGCAATTCCTTGATCCAGATGGCCATAGCATTCCCCTTACTTATTACCATGAGACAGGCCCCATCGGCCATGTAATGGCTGCGTACAATGTGCCCGACAAAGACAACAAATACCCTAATTGCGCTTTCATTGGTTTGGGTACAGGCACCATGGCAGCTTATGCAAATAAAGACCAGCATGTAACTTTCTACGACATCGATCCCGTGGTCAAACGCATTGCTTTTGATAACGACAAGTACTTCACCTTTGTTGAAGATGCTCGCAAGAAAGGCGCAAAGGTTGACCTTATATTAGGGGATGCTCGACTAACCATGGAAAGGCAAGACCTTTCCGATGATGAGAAGTACAAAATCGTCGTGGTCGATGCTTTCAGTTCCGATGCGATCCCAATCCACTTGATCACTCGTGAAGCGCTGAAAATGTACCTCACAAAAATCACTCCGGATGGTTTGATTTGCTTTCATATTTCCAACCGCTACCTTGATCTCAAGCCTGTGCTTGCAAATCTTGCCCGGGCAGAAAATCTGAAGACACTTTACTTCAGTGATGATGATGAAGCAGAAGCAGGGAAAGCTCGTTCAACCTGGGTGGTGTTGGCAAACAACCAAAAGGCACTTTCCCGATTGCTTACCAAAGAAAACCTGAAGCCGATTCAAGCTGAATGGGATAAGCCTCTTAAAATGCTTTCAGGAATGTCTTGGGAGCAAAGCCCTGGTCCTGGCTCTTTTGCCCTGATGCTTTTGGGTGCGTTAAAGAACACCGATGCCCCATGGGAACCTGTAAAAACGCGTGATGATGTGGGTGTTTGGAGCGATGACTACTCCAATCTTCTCAGCGTATTCATGTGGTAAAGTAGGCCAAGCTCCAACAAAAAAACCTCGCCCGAACTTCTTGGTTCAGGCGAGGTTTTTCTTTTATCCCGACTCATTCTACCATTCTATTTCCTGCCCTAAGCCTTCTGCTTTAGCTTTCTGAAACACTTTTAATGCTACAGCAAGATCTTCGATACCTAAACCGAGCGACTTGAATAATGTGATTTCAGAAGGATCAACCCGGCCTTTGTAACGACCCCCAATGATTGGGCCCAACTCGCGAACTTCACCCCACTTTAATGTCCCATCTTCGAACCCCTTTTGAAAATCTCCAGCTTCAATTCTAGATTGGTCACGGCTATCAACCACAATCCTACTGAACTTCTGCACTGCTTCCGGGGTTAGCTCTGCCTTGCCCATGAAGTTGGATCCTATTGCGTTTACATGCATCCCTTCCTTGAGCCATTCTGCTTTAAAGAATGGATCTCGTGCGGAAGTCGCAGTCACCAAAATATCCTTATCCTTGGCGACATCATCAGGGTTTGCATGCGGGGTAACTTCAACTCCACAAACCTCAGTCATCTCTTTGCCAAAGGCATTGCGATGCTCTTCATTAGGGCTGAATACATCCACCTTGGTGATTTTTCGAACCTTGCACATTGCTATAAGTTGAGTTCGGGCCTGCTTGCCACTACCAAAAATCCCCACCCGTGATGCATCTGGATTAGCAAGATACTTCGTTGCTACACCGCTAGCAGCGCCTGTTCTTACCTGCCCAAGATAATCAGCCTGCATTAAGCTAAGCAGATCTCCGGTTTTGCCATCAAACAAGGTGAAGAGAAACTGAGCATTACCTTTTCTGGTGGTCGCATAAACTTTGGAACCCATGCCGCCCAAAGTTTTTGCGGATGCTCCCATGGTATGCAATACGCCGTGATCGGTTACCACTCTGGCTCGGTTTATATTCATTGCTTCTTCAATACCAAGCTTTTTCAGGCCGATTTCTACCCCCTCCATCGCCATTTCCATGGTCAACACTTTACGAACATCATCTTCTCTAAGCATAAGTACAGGCATGACAAAATCTCCATGAGGCAATCGTAAGGGCAATTAAACGGCTGTTTTCAGCCAATTCTGAAGCTTATCAAGGCCTGCTTCCAAAACTTCTTTGCTAGTGGCATAAGAAAGTCTGGCATAGCCCTCTGCGCCAAAAGCGGAACCTTGAACCAAGTTTACATGGGCTTGTTCTAAAGCCAGCAAACAAAAGGATGCAGAATCAATTACTGTTTTACCAGCAAAGGATTTGCCAAAATAGGAAGAAACATCAAAGAAGGCATAAAAAGCACCGGGCGGCACCTTACATTTGATACCCGGCATCCCTTGCAACTTCTTAATGACAAAATCCCTGCGGGATTCAAATTCCTTACGCATAACCCCAACACATTCCTGCGGCCCATCCAATGCTGCAATCGCTGCAGCCTGGCTAACGCTACAAGGGTTACTTGTCTCTTGGCTTTGAATATTCGCCATCGCTTTTACCACTGCTTCCGGTGCGATAGCCCAACCAATGCGCCAGCCTGTCATTGCGTAAGTCTTGCTCACACCACTTATAGTTATGGTTTTGGCCTTCAAACCTTCGCGCAAAGTTGCAAAGCAAGTAGCCTTGGCATCGCCATAAACCAACTGTTCATAGATTTCATCGCTAATGACGCCAATATTTGCCTCTAAAACCAGATCAGCAATTGCTTCAAGTTCTGCATGGGTATAGACAGCGCCGGTAGGGTTACTGGGCGAATTAATCAACAGTAGCTTCGTCTTGGGCGTAATCGCCTTCTTGATTTGCTCTGCTGAAACTTTAAAATCGGATTCCATACCACAAGGAATCAACACAGGGGTTGCACCAGTCATCGATACCAAATCGCTGTAGCTGACCCAGAAAGGCGTAGGAATAATCACTTCATCCCCCGGGCCAACCAAGGTCAACAATGCATTATGAATGGAGTGCTTTGCACCATTTGAAACAATGATTTGATCAGGGGTGCAGTCGAGGTTGTAAACTTTCTTGTACCAACGCGAAATCGATGTTCGAAGCTCCACCGTACCGTGAGCAATAGTGTAATGAGTCTGGCCGGACTTCATCGCAGCAATTGCAGCCTGGCAAATATGATCAGGAGTAGGAAAATCTGGTTCACCAAGGCTAAAGTCGAACACCTTGACACCTTGGGAACGCAATTGCCTAGCCTTGGCCCCTGCAGCCAATGTTGCAGATGGTTGAACCGACAAAGCCAACTTCGATATTCCAAGCATCTATCTAACTCCTGCATGAATATTGTAAAACACCGTCAAGGATGATGGACACTCCTGTCAAGGCATTGTATCGTACTTAAATTGTAAGTGGAGATCCCCCGGGGAAACACCTTGGCTTTAAAGCTGCTAAATATCATACAACGCTACCCTCCCGCCCTAGGGGGTTCAGAAATTTACTTTCAAAAACTCAGTGAATTTCTGGCTTCGAAAGGTCACTCGGTTTCAGTCTGGACTAGCAATGCCAACAATCTTGAATCTTTCTGGGCAACAAATCACCCTCTCCTGCCCTGTGCTAAAGAATCCATCAACAGCGTGAAAGTACGTAGATTCAAGCTCTTTCATATTCCCTTGCAGCGATTAGTGTTAAAAATAATTTCAAAAATCCCTATCCGAACATTGCAGTGCCTTACTTTTTCCCACAACCCGATCATGCCTGAAATGCTTAAGCTGGCTTCCCGATGCGATGAAACTTTTGATGCGGTTCATGCTGGCTGCTTCCCTTATGCCTACCCCATTTATGCAGCGATGAAACTTGCAAAAATAAAAAAAATTCCTTTCCTGCTCACTCCTTTTCTGCATCTAGGTAACCTGGATGACCCAAAAAATCGAATCCGCAAAGGATACACCCACCCTGCTCTTCTCATGCTTGCCAAAAACGCAGATGCCCTTTTTGCCCAAACTGAATTTGAAGCCCAAACACTCGAAGACCTTGGTATTCAACCCAAAAGAATTCATCTACAGGGCATGGGCGTTGATCTGCAAAGTTGTACTAAGGGCAACAGCGCAATAGCACGCAAACTTTGGCAATCCCAGCCCAGCGATATCATCGTTGGACAACTCGCAAATTTAAGCTGGGACAAAGGCTCCACCGATTTGCTTTCAGCTATGGAAATTCTTTGGCGCAGGGGCAGCGCTGCGAGGTTAGTTCTTGCGGGCCCCGCTATGCCCTCGTTTGAAAAAGCATTCCGATCCTTCCCCTTCAAAGATAAAGTAATCCGCACAGGGCCACTTTCTTCAGAAGAGAAGAAGGATTTTTTCGCCTCTCTCGATATCTTTGCACTGCCCAGCAGATCAGATTCATTTGGCATCGTGTTATTGGAAGCATGGGCCAATGGCAAACCTTGTGTGGTATACAAAGCAGGTGGCCCAGGAAGCTTGGTCAAACACGCATCTGATGGGCTGGTTGTTCCTTGCGATGATATCAACAGCCTTGCAACCGCATTAGAAAAGCTCATTCTCGATAGAAAATTATCCGAGCAACTAGGCGCTGCAGGAAATAGCAGGATCGTAAAAGAGTTTCATTGGGAACAAAAGTTCCACGTGTTTGAAAGTGCTCTAAAGTCTTTGGTTTGATAAGTGTAAAGCTCTAAGGCTTGATCTTGAGAATTGCATCAAACGCCGCATCAATCACTTTTTCGTTTTTATCCTGCAATGCGGCCTGAAGCGCAGGCATGGCCTTGCTTGCTTTGGTTCCCATTTTGCCCAATAATATTGCAGCCCTTGTTCTTACTTCCGCATCTGTATTCTTTAAAAGTTTAGCAAGTACCAAAACTCCAGGCTCTCCCTTTGCAGGCGCTAACTTCATCGATGCTTCGATCAAATCTCCACCGGGTTGATTATTACCCCACCCACAAACTTGCGCCATGGAACGCAATGCGAGTTCAGCAATATCGCGCTCAGGAGACTGAAAAGATTCTATCAAGAAGGGCAAAGCGGGATAACCTTGGGTGCCAAGCGTTCCCAAAGCAGCGAGGGCACGAAGCCTAGTATCTTTATCAAAATGAGATGTAAGAATGCAAAGTTCTGCAAGTGCAACGACTGAATCTTCGCCTAGGCCTGCAATTGCGGTGAGCGCCAGTAATCGCGCACCTTTAGGACCATTGGTTGAAAGTTTCGCAAGTGTGGGCACTGCGATTTTTCCCATCTGCTGCAAGGTTGAAATAGATTTGGTTCTAATTTCCTGATCAGAATTGAGCGCAAGTTTTTCTAAAACAGGAAGTGCCTGAAGATCAAACATCCCCAAAGCAGAAATGATGACAATCTTACGAGAAACCTCGGGATCGGAATCTAACTCTTTAACCCATTGCTGCAGATTTTTCCCCTGAAACACTTTTTCAGTTTCAAATGCAAAAAGCTGTGCAGCAATCAAGACCAATGCAATCAGCAAGATAGTACCTCAATCATCACTATCAATTTAACTTCTAGACTTTTGAAAAATCGCATCCACAGATTTGCCCTTGCCATCTTCCGTTGCATAGAAAGGCCTTTTCTCAATATCAAACGCAGTCTTGGGCGATATTCCCATCGCAGTAAAAATTGTCGCATGCATATCGGGAATTGATACCGGATCTTTGGTAACTATCAATGGCCTTTCATCAGCAGTAACACCATGCACATGCCCCTTGCGCACACCGCCACCAAACATTACCGCAGAACACGAACCTGTAAAATGCCTGTGTAAACCATAATGCTTTGGCTCTTTCAGTACATCAGACTTGGCGCGCGATTGATCCGAGGCATTACTACCCGGCACGCCTTCGATCATCATGTCTCTGCTGAATTCGGTTGCAAGCACAACAAGTGTTCGATCCAGCATCCCTCTTTTTTCGAGATCCAAAACAAGCTGGGCTATCGGCCTATCGATCTGCTGTTTCATATTCGTTAAAGTTGCATGGCCATTTTCATGGGTGTCCCAATGCAAGAAAGGAACATACTCGGTAGTAACCTCAATAAATCGAGCGCCCGACTCAGCAAGTCGCCTAGCAAGCAGGCAACCTTGGCCAAACCTCCCTGTGTTGTAAATGTCATAAACCACCTTCGGTTCACGCTCGAGCTCAAACGCCTCGCGCTCGGGTGAACTTAAAAGCCTATAGGCATTTTCCATAGATCTCACGATCGAATCACGATGGTAATCGCTAGTTTTTTCGCCAATGGGGCTACGCTGAACCATTTCACGCCATCGGGCCATGCGTGATTCAAAGCGTTGTGGCGTCATGCCCTTGGGCGGCCTGACAGAGTTTGCGGCTTCCATGGGGAATGGGATATTAAAGGGCCCATATTCCCCACCAAAGAAGCCCGCAGTCGTAAACGCTTTCAGCTCTTCGGATTCGCCATGCCCCTCAAGTTTTTGACCGATGTTGATAAAAGCAGGAATCGCAGGGTTTCGTTGACCAAGCACCTTCGCCATCCACGCGCCGATATGGGGTGCAGCAACGGTTTGAGGTGGTACATACCCTGTATGCCAATGGTATTGGTGCCTAGAATGCAAGATGGTACCAAGGTCGGGCATGCGATGAGAACGAACAATGGTTCCCCGATCCATCACCTTTGCGACATTTTCCAACCCTTGTGAAATGCGAACACCATCCACCACGGTTGGAATCGAAGGAAAGGTGGAAAGAATAGAATCAGACCGAACGCCCACTTCATAGGGAGTATAGCGTTTGGGGTCAAAAGTTTCGGGCCCAGCCATGCCCCCGCCCATCCATAAAAGAATACAGCAATCAGCGGTGGCTTTGGGTTGCTCAATTTTTTCAGCAGAAAAAGCCCTGGGCTCGTTCATGCCTAAAGTAGTAATACCTGCCCCTGCTAATTGAGCCAGAAAGCGTCTGCGTTGCATGATTTCATCCGTGGTTGGATTATTGTTGTTCATATCTCACCTCAACTTATCAATTGAAATTCGGGAAGTAAAAATATCACCCATAATAAATCTGCTAGGGAATCTGCATCTGGTTTTTCACCCAAAAGCCCTGCTGCAGCGCTAAGTTCTGAAGCATCTGGATTTCTTCCAAGAGACCGCATGTAAACATTCTTAATGATCACATCTTTGTTTTTATCTTTAAGCTCTGTAAAGATCTGCTTACCGCCCCTGCTGACTATGTCGTGAAAAATAGCACCCGATGCAAGATCAAGAGCCTCTAACGTGGTAAGCAATTCCGCACGGGTAGTGACCACCTGCTCACGGTTGGGCCTGCCTAAGGTTCGCATCAGCATATTGGAATGCACCAATACTGCCCTTACGAAGTTTCGTTTGGCAGAACCGGTTGCAAGCGGAATATCTTTAGGTAATGGCGCATCTGCTTTCGCAGGCGCAGTACCTGTTACCAACCAAACCGCATCCATGAATTGCTCTGCGGTCATTCGCTTAAGCATTGGGCCATTAAAAACGAAGTTTTCCGCTGCGGGCTCTTCAGCAAACACCGCAGCCTTCAATTGATAAACCCGCGATGAGGTAATATGCCCAATCAACTTCTTAAGATCGTATTTATTATCTTTAAGATAGGATGCAAGGTAATCGAGAAGATCATCATTCCAGGGCTTATTTGCCATCATATCCACAGGATGAACAATGCCCCGACCCATGAGCTTCTGCCAGATTCGGTTTACGATGGTTCGCGAGAAACGGCCATTATCAGGATGCGTGACAAGGGCAGCAAGTTGCTCAAGCTTTTTATCCTTGGGAAGTTTTGCATCGATGTTGCCTAGTTCGGGCCAAAGAAATCCTGCAACTGCATTTTTCCCGGTGGGTTTATCACACCTGAAAATCTCAAGTGGCTTATCCGAGACAATCGCAGCCAGTGAATAAGCGTCATCAAGCTTCCAATTATCGATGAAGCTATCATGGCAGGAAGCGCACTTCATATTGACGCCAAAGAAAACCTGAGAGATATTTTGTGAGAACTGCAACTCTGCGACCTGACTCGCATTCACCCGCCCGCGCCATTTGATACCCTTAATAAAACCCTCTGAATCCGCATTAGGCTTGATCAATTCCTGTGCAAATTGATCGTACGGTTTGTTCGTTAAAATCGAATTGTAAAGCCAAGAGGTGATCTGCTTGCGCCCACCATCAATATACCCCGTGCCTTTGTATTCATTGCGCAAAAGATCATTCCAAAAACAAAGCCAATGATCGGTGTAAGCACGCTTATCTAAAAGAAGGGCCTCAACAAGTTTCTCTCTTTTTTGTGGATCAGCATTTGCAAGAAATGTTTCAAGTTCTTCAGTTAAGGGCAATAGCCCAACAATATCGAGCGATGCCCTGCGATAAAAAACATCATCTGTAATCAGCGCCTGATTGCCGTCTTTTTGCTTTGCCAAGTAGGGCGCAAGTATACGATCAATCGGGTGGCCTGCCCCTGCGGGAATCTTTACATCCCGATATTTTAACGGTGAAACATAAGTACCAGCCTTGAAGGTGAAGTTATCATCCCAAGGAAGTTTGGCATCAATCCAACGAGCCAGAATTTGCACTTCTTTTTCATCAAGCGCAGCACCCTTGGGAGGCATTCTTTCTGTTGTATCCTTCGATGTTATTCTCTTATGAAGTTCACTTTTTTTACTATCGCCTAAAACAACAGCCTTGCTTTGAATCAACGCCTGCTTAGTATCAAATGAAACGCCAGCCTTATAGGTTCCGTTGGTATGGCATGCGGCACAGTGTTTTTTAAGAATGGGGACAACTTCGTGGGCAAAGTCGAGTGGTTTTTCCTGCGAAAAAGAAACCCCAGTTGCACTGAATAAAAACACAACGCAGACCATCAATTTCTTCAAGTGATCAAAGCATTTAAATAGCATGAGTTACTTCCGTAGTAAACAAACCATAAGTAAACAGGCGGGACACAAATCATGTGAATTATCTTAACCTGATTTACACGAACAATGAATAGGTAAAAGAAAACCCCATGAAATGTCATGAGGTTTTGCATTAGAACGAGCTAGTAATCACGAGTTATTCCATCCTGCGACCTTGCACTTTAAATATAGCCGGGTCAATGGAATAAGAGACGAACTGAACCGAACCATCACATAAAGCCATGTTCAACCCACCCGCATGGGCACTTCCAAAACGATTCGTATTGGTAACGGTGGGAGTATCCTGAGCCGGGCCATTAGTATTGGTATGACGGAACACATCATTATTAAAGCCGGTGTACATGGATTCGTTATCACCTGGGTCGCCCCCGGTACGATAATTATTAATGGTCATGTATTTTTCGCCTAGGAAATAAGTGTTGCTGGTGCCCCGGGTGATATCGCTAAATTTAATTTCGGAGCGAACAAAAACAACTCCCGTCATCAGGGGTATATCTCCAGCAATGCCATTCCAGGAGGAAGGCGTATCGCCTGCAGCAATAGAGCCTGGCCCGGAGTTTAGCTCACATTTATAATCCCCTGCGCAGGCAGCGTAGTCAGTTCGGGCCATCATTACTGGCGTGGGGCTGGTTTCAAAATAAGAATAACCCATGCCATTGGGGTATGGCCCGCGATCTCTGCGAGAAGGGCAGTTGTAAAGTCCAACCGTGGTTTCGCAGCGTTTAGCATTTCCGGCTTGGTCTGCTGCAGAGCCCGAAGCCCCGCCCAATTCAAACAATGCTTTTTGTTCGACAAATGGAAGCATGCTATAAACCCAACCACCGGGCTGATCTTTCCCTGTTCCCCTACCTGCTATTCCAACCCAGTACCAACCCCAACCCCCAGAGGGAAAGCGATTAAAAACATCATGATGCCCATGCACCCCCAGAGACATTTGTTTTAAGTTATTAGTGCACTGCAATCGGCTTGCAGCTTCCCTAACCTTTTGGACCGCAGGTAATAACAACCCAATCAAAATCGCAATGATTGCGATAACGACCAATAATTCGATAAGGGTAAAACCCACTTTTCGAATTTGCCTTGAGAGATTCATAACTATTCCCCCCTGAAAGATAAAAAGAAAAATTATTTGGATGATGCCTTAATATCGAAGCTATCGCCTCCCCGGCCCATACGATCAAGAGCAATCTCCTTGCCAATGGCCGTATTTTCATTAAATCGGGCAGGCAACGATAAAGATCCATCGTTTATTAACTTGATTTTATAAAATCCTGGCGCAACCCCCTCAAACTCCTGCCCTTCCTGTTTGAAACGAACCATGCCATTAGCATCGGTATTACCTTTACCTATTTTAATAATACCCAACATAAACCTCTCGGGAACCATCTCCACTTCTATTCCATCTTTTTTAGCACCATCCATCGTTACAGAGCAGGAAAAAGATATTAGCGCCATACCCTGAGCGGAATACTTATTCAACCTTTGCTCAATTTCATCCCTGCTCAACTTACCATCAGAGTTGGAATCAATTACCTTTTCAGCTTCTTTTAAGGATGGGGCGTTTTTTAGCTCGGCCTGATCAATAAAACCATCTTTATTGGTGTCGTAATCAGCCATGGCTGCTGTTGCAGAAGCCGCAGCATCAATTTTCGGAACCTTAGGAGCAGGTGGTCCACCCCCACACCCCAGCATCAGGGAAACCAAACTTAGCATCAGGGAAAATTCAGTAATCGTTTTAAGCATTAGATTGGATATACTATGGACAAAGAAATTTGAACCACTTCTACTAGCATTATGGCTTCTTCATAATCTGTTAACAATCCAAATTTCTCAAAAAACAAGATTTAAGGAGCATTACCTCGCAAGACGGATTTGATGTAAACCTCATAAGAACCTTGATGATTTGAGATAAAGGCAATGCTTTTACCATCAGGCGACCAGGCAGCAAAGTTATTGATTGATTTATTATTGGTGATATTCCTAACCCCAGACCCATCTTCATTCATCACAAAAACATTATAACTTCCGGTCCGGTTTGAGGTAAATGCAATAGCTTTGCCATCGGGCGAATAAACAGGCCAGACATCCATTGCCGAGCCATTGGTCAATCTTAGAACTGCCGTCCCATCCTTTTTCATGGAGCAGATTTCAAAATTGCCAAACCTCGAACTCGAATAAACGATGCGCGAACCATCAGGCTTCCAATTAGGATTATTGTCGAAACCCTGATCTTGCGTAAGCCGTTGCACCTTTTGATTGGCCAACTCCATGGAATAGATTTCCTGGTTTCCATCCCGAGTGCTTACCCAGGCCAGATGTTTACCATCAGGGCTATAGCGCGGACTTTCTTCAAAAGCCTTATGCGGTATCAACACCTTCGCACCTGTCCCATCCGCCGAAACTTCGTTGATCTGCAATTTGCCATCAGTGCCTTGAAGAATATCGTGAACATAAACAATGCTTTTCCCATCAGAAGACCAATGTCCATCAAAGTGAGGCGTGTTAGGCGAAGGAACTACCAGTGCAATAACTTCAGCGCTTTTCTCCGCTTTAACAGTACAAAGCTCCATTTTCCCCTGATGAATCCGGGTGAACAACAATTTCTTGCCATCGGGGGACCAAACTAAATGCGATTTAAACGAGCCATCATTAGTTACTTTAACCAAAGTCGAAGGCGCTTCTTGAAGCTGATAAACAGCCCCACCAACAATGCTACAAATCATTGCAACAAAGAAATGCATTAGAACAACTCCGCAATAGGTTCACCATCCACGGTTATGCCCAGGGTTTGCGATTGTTCACTAGTTATGCCAATGGCCTGATGAATGGTTGCGGCAAGATCGCCCGGAGTGCAAGGTCTGCTTGAAGGCCTTTCTGCACGGGCATCACTCGTACCAATCACCATCCCCGGCTTTATTCCGCCCCCTGCAATCAAGGCGCTGTAGCAATGCTCCCAATGATCGCGCCCTGCTTTATCATTAATCTTTGGCGTTCGACCAAACTCCCCCACAGCAACCACTAAAGTAGAATCCAACAAACCCCTGTTTTTCAAATCATCAAATAGCGCAGATAGCGAATGATCCAACCATGGCCCATGCCGATCAATCATGATCTGGAAATTTCGGTAATGATGATCCCAACCGCCATCGCCTGCATCCTCCTCGGCTTCAACATGATCACTCCAATTAACCTGAACAAACGGAATACCTTTTTCCACCAAGCGCCTTGCAAGTAAACAAGACTGGCCAAAGCGGGTTCTGCCGTACTGATCCCTAACGCTTGCGGGCTCTAACGAAAGATCAAAAAGTGATCTTGCTTCGGGACGCATAAGCAAAGCAAAGGCCTGATCCATATGCTCGCCCCACGAATGGGAAAAGCCTTTTGAATCCAGCTTTCGACTAGCATCAGAAATCGCAGTATTCAGTTTCTTGCGATCTTCCAACCGTTCGGGGGTAAGGCCCTGCCCAAGTTCAAGTGCGGGAATGCGCATGCCATGCGTTTGATCATAAACAATTCGAAAAGGGTCGCAGCTTGCGCCTAAAAATCCACCACCCTCGCCAATGATCGCCTTCTTACCCTGATGCAATTTTCCACCCACCACCATGAACGAAGGCAGCCCTGAATCCAGTTTTCGCACTTTGGCAACAATGCTGCCAGTGGTCGGCCTAGCCTGCCCCGACTTGGGCTTTCCATCCAAACCCACCGCACCTGCAATGCTGCCAGTTAGGCCAACCGTTCCTGCAACTCCATGATCATTGGATTGGCTATGCATGGATCGTATGAGTGAAAATTGATCCGATCGTGATGCAAGCTTGGGGAATAATTCGGAATACCGAACACCGGGCGACCGTGTTTGAATGGTGGAAAAAGGCCCCCGGAATTCCGCAGGCGCATTAGGCTTGGGATCAAAAGTATCCAACTGGGCAGGCCCGCCCCAAAGCCAAATAAAGATCACCGATTTTGCGCTACCGTTTACAGGACCAGCAATCGTCCGGGCTTTCAAAAGATCCGCCCAATGCAAACCAAGCACCGAGGAAGCACCCACCTGCAGAACGCTTCTACGGGAATGTTTCCCAATCTGGATAGATCCAAGGCTTAAAATGTTCAGCACTCCTGTTGATCATCGATCAGGAATTATTCTCGAAGGCAATTTTCTTGTAAACTTCGATGGCTTTCAAAAAGGTTTTTTCCGCTTCAACTCGTTCGTTTTCTGCAATCGCATTCTTACGCACACGCCATAATTGCTCGATCACCCCAATACACCACTTTGCACTATCCTTCGAAACTCGTATCGGTTTGCCACCAACCTTGATATTAACAGGGTTGGTATGCATCTGCGGATAAGACCTAAGCGCAATCCACGAACTTTGGTTCACTTCATGATTAAACGAAATATCATGAATCTTGCCATCCGCGGGAATTTCCATTGCCTTGATGACCTTGCCATTCATCACAAATTCAACCAGTCGGTTTTTCCCCTCAGGCATTGCTGCACCAACCGCAGTCCCCAAAGGCGAATCACTTGCAAATGTAACCTTGGCGGAAATAGCAACACTTCCAGGCTTTTCCAAAGTGATTTCATCCGTGCCCGGCCTTTTGTCGTTAACCTTGAAATCAAGCGCATGCGCATAACCATCCGAAACATAGGATCTACCCTTGGCAAGCCCTTCGCACCAATCAGCAAAATCAATCCGTTCTAATTTTCCCATCTGAACATAAACCCTGCCCTGTCCTACCCTGCTGCCTGTGATGCAGGGAAAATCCGTCTCGCCACTAACCTTTAACGGGAATCCGCAATTCATCAGGTGATACCAGCAACTCCATTCCCGAACCCTGTGGGTATCCATTGCACTGATAAAGTCACACAATCCAAGCGAAGTGGTGACACAAATTTCTTGGGCGCCAATGCCATCCATTTCCGGGATGAGCAAATTGGGAAGCATATCCGCCATACGTTGATGCGACTTCAAAAACTCCTTTGCATCCAACAACCCATCCTTATCAGAATCAATGTCTGCGAATTTTTCAGGCAATGGCAGAAAAGAAGCATCCGCTTCCATCTTGGTGATTTTGTCATCTTTGTTTGAATCAAGGGAGGCAAATAATCGCTGCGCAGCACGCTCGGGGTTCGCTGCCAAACCATTTGCAGAATGGGCATACCCCGTGACTGCACCCTGCGCCTTAGCCCATTTCATTAAGGGTGTGGTCCAAGTGGGCCAACCCTTGGTCTTGGTTCCTTCAGAACCAGGATAAGTCTGATCCTTCAAATTCAACAAGCAAACATGGCCCAAAGCCTGTGAACCAAAACCACTCACCTCGATGTCATATTTAAGCACCGTGAATGGCTCACTCTTTTTGTTAATGCCTGGCTCAAAAAACTGCCTTTGAAAATCATAACAGGGCCCCCAAGTCAAATTACAACCAACATTTAACCCCTCCCCCTTCACATGCAAAAACATGTCATCTGCAAAAACGCCTTCCGTTGGGTTCGTGTAATGCGCGCAACCCGCTGCATGAATATGATGATCGCCACTATAAAAACCAAACTTGGCTGCATCGATCCAACGCTCTAATTTCACCTCGATTGCAAAAGGCCCTTTTTCGGGAATTACCACTTTTCGTGAACCTTGAAAATACTCAGGCCCCCTGCCTGAGATCATGGTGTATTCACCTGAAGGAAGCAGCACCGTGCCACCATCCGCCCTGTAAATCTGCTTTTGAAAAAAGAAGTCGGGCGCCAGCCTTTTAATCTGCGAAGGAAAAACATGCCCCGCCTGATCCCTGAATACAAAACTGCCTACTGTGGGCTTGCCATTCTCATCCAACACCTTGAGTTTCACCTCAATTGCAGGTCTGATTTTAAACAGCAACGGTACTTCACTGCGAAATCCAAGGTCTTGTGTCCCTTGACCAACATCAAACGAAAGATTGACTTCCCGCATTCCAGCTTCACTGCTGTAAACCAAAAGAATGGAGTATTCCACCTTCAATCCGCTAAGAGTTGGCATAAGAGGCGGAGCGGTGAATATTTCGCCATGAAAGAACTTATCTTTAGCGCCGGGAATTTTACCCGCACCCCCACCGGAATAAACCGGCCCCATCTGAGGCGAACTAACTTTAAGCGAACTCGTAACCTTGGCCTCGTTGATCACCTTAACCAAAAAAGGGGTATAAGCATGCTGCTGAATAGAAGCTTCCGCTTTGCCGCGGGCAGCCTTAACCCGCGCTTCGGGATTAATATTAATATTAACAAGCGTCAAAGGATCGAGTATCTGTTGGATCTTAGCTGCATCGCGAACTTCGCAAGCCTTCTTCAACCCTTCCAAGGTGTTTTTATCCAAGGGCGAGCCAAGAAACTCAAAAGCATCCACCAACCTGATTGCCTGCGCAGCAAGAGGTTGCCCCTCAACCTCCACAACCTCATAAGCACGCAAAGGTGCAGCCAAAAGCAGCAGGATGAAAACCGATCTCAGCATAGACTTGTTAGCTTCAAACATTGGCTCATCTCCTGCAAAATTCGCTTTCGATCAGCAACTCTTTAATCAAAACAAATTATTTGCCTTTTTCAGAGGCAGCATCGGCAGGTATCAACCTGATCTGCCTAACATCCATGACAGCACCCTTGGCTTTTTTAATAGCTCTGATTTCCAAAGAATATTTGCCTTCCTTTGCGATCTCAACTTCTCCGACAATTCGCGGCTTAAACATTTGAAAGCCACCAGTATCTTCAACAACAAAGGGGAATTTCTTTTCGCCAACATGCACTGCAACATCGCTGCCGCCCTGCCCGGTGCCACACCCTTGCAGCACTTCAATCTTGAACTTCCCAGGCTTGGTAACAATGAATTCCCAACTGGCCCAGTCTTTCTCATTCACCCAGAAACCAAGGGTATTCTTGTTAACCTGCGGTTCATACTGCAGCTTCACGCCATGCACGGATGCTGTTTTCGAATGTAGCAAAACCGAACCATCCGCATCCTGGGTGCTGGGCTTATTATCCGCCTTGGGCTTCACCACCTCAGGCTTATCCATCGCCAAGATTGCACTCGGAAACGCAATAGCGATTGAAAATAAAAACATAATTCGAACACAGATCTTACGCATGCTACTCTCTCCAGAATAAAAACGACTCAAAACAATAATCGGTAATGCAACACTTACTTGGAAGCAGGAACAACAGGCTGAACCCAGGCGGTTTCAAAATCGCCCTTTTGATAAGGGTTGGGATGAAGCTTTGAAGATACCACTTTTGCCCTTACATACAACTCCCTACCAGTGAACTTATACTTTGCGGTGGCCTCGGTGGAATCCTTAGCAACCACCCCGATCTTACCTGCATAATTCCTTGTTACCATCACAGCCTTGCCATCCTTATCCAACACAGGGGTACTATCAAGCGAAGTATCTGCATAAGTAACAATAAATTCAGTTCGATAAGAAACACCTGCCTCTGCCTTGATCTTTACAATTAATTCGCCATCACTTGCTACAACATCATCCAGAACCACACCAGTACTGGAATAAAAATCCCCCTTGTGCATTGCTTGTAAAAGGCTATCAGGATTAAGCTGCTTCGAGCGTACCATAACCCAACCTCTGCCCGGATTGGTTTTCCCCAAACCAATATCGTGATACTCATGAGAATCATCGGTAGCAAGGCCATACACCAAAGGCATCTTTAATTTGCCCAGCCTTAAAGCAAGTGCTACATCCCAAAGTTTTTCGCAACTAGGAAAAGTATCGCCCCCGTAATTACGCACCCCAGAGTGGCCGTTATGCACTTCGAAAAATCGAATCTCAGAACACATCGCAATATCCTCTGCAGGAATGGACTGCTGAAAATTGGGATGATTGAGAAACCCAAGAGTAACATTGCCCGACTTTTTAGACTGCTCTTCAAGGTTTCTAAGATTTACCGTCATCGTTTCGCGTATGCCCTCGCCATCTACCGGCTTAATTGCCTTGTTCACATTCAATGCGTTCATATGTATGGGGAACTTTGCAAACTTATGGGTGATTTCTTCAGCAGGAACAAAAAGAAACTTGCCCTGCTCTTCGTGCAACTTCTTGCACTCCTCCAAAGTTTTAAGCCTTACCAACTCCTTACCATCCACCATCTTTTTCTCAACCCAAGTTGGCCCAAACCGATTCATATACTTCTCAAGCGCCTTACCCTTGTTACCTTCCACTTTTTTTGCCGTCGCCCACTTCTCTCCCTCTGCAAGCAAATTATGCTCCGTCAATGCCAGGAATTGGTAGCCATGGGTTTTGTACCAGTCCGCAATCATATCTGGGTAATCATTACCATCGCTCCATAACGAATGCGTATGCAAATTTCCCTTCCAATAAATTGCGCCCACTGCACCTGCATTTTTTTCACCCTGACTCAGAGTAAAATTGCCAGGCAAATAAATCGCAAGGGATAAAACAACCATCACTATAGGAACAACTATTTTTCTTCTCATGGCAACTTCTTTTTGGAAGGTAAAAACCAACTTAGATACTTACACATTCTAAGCATACCCGAGACAATTAAAATGGAAAAGAAAATAAGCCCCTCCTCACATTAAACACTTTTTTCTTTTTCTTCCCCTACTCGCATCCCTTTTTCCTCTAGCTTTTACTCCAGCATTTTTCTTTTTCTTCCCCCAACTCCCAACCCTCTTCCCTCCGGGAAAAAGGCCCTTCGCTTCGCTAGCCCGGGCTTCTATCCTCCACCACTTTTTTTACTGCCCTTAAGCCCA
>Ga0208226_1000055_pt1 | contig 37700 bp, 19 predicted proteins | sample LakMenE18May11ns_FD_150713 | JGI IMG/M metagenome (GOLD analysis project Ga0208226, IMG submission 150713) | Freshwater microbial communities from Lake Mendota, WI - 18MAY2011 deep hole epilimnion ns (SPAdes) | ecosystem: Environmental > Aquatic > Freshwater > Lake > Epilimnion/Euphotic zone ... | reverse complement strand
ACAGACTGGAAGACAGACTGGAAGACAGACTGGAAGACAGACTGGAAGACAGACTGGAAGACAGACTGGAAGACAGACTGGAAGACAGACTGGAAGACAAACTGTGAGACAAAATGTGAGTACTGTATGTAAGTGTATAATTTTACTCAGTAGAAGAGGGTGTAGTAGTGCGTGTGTTTATTTTTTCCATTATATTCTTCAACAGCTCATTCTCAAAATTTTTGTCGTTGAACTGGAGATTGTTTTCGCTGTCGGAGCCATATATGTATTTAGTTGTGCATCGTAGAATTATCCATTTGTCAGTTTCCCCAATGCCCTCGTCCATGCCCTGAGTCCATGCGTGTTTATGCTTTTGGCACAGAGAATTCAATTTCTGAATCTTATTATTATTTTCGGTAAACAAGTCAGGTAACGTGTACATATGCTTTTGAGATTCAATTGGAAGACTTTGACTCCGGTCGTCTGTAGCATCGGCCCAAATCACTGACTTTACTGGACATGCAAACAGTGTTTTGTTTGTTTTGTCTGTGTAAATGAATTTGTTGCATTTTTCGGAAAGTGTAAGGTCATTGGTCGAAGACCATGGAATTACTTTTTCCTTTTTGGTTATAGATTTTATCAAGGACATCATGTCCTCGGAATCGGCCTTGAGTCGTTGTTTATAACGTAGACAACTGTACGTGCGCGTGTCAAAGCATGTGCCATACGTGTAATCCTCGGAAGAGAGCACGATTTTCCCCGTCTTGTATTCATCCATGCCATTGCAGCGTATAACAGCGTATGCTCGAGGAAACCTGATGTACGTTTGGTTTTTGAACTTAACAATCATATGTGGATTTGTTTTGAGCGTATAAAGATACGACCTATACACTAGCACTTCATTAGCTTCTAGCTCTTGTGAACTTCGTGCCATGCCAGCCTCCATTAACTTTGCGCAAATCCTCTTGTCCACAAGCATAAATCTGTTGCACATCTCTTGCCTTATTTCTTCAACATGACCACTGAAATATCTGGCAAATTGTACCTGTCTAGTCATATTTGGTATCTTGACTTCTCGAAATTCAGTTGTGGAATTGTCGATTGAACCTCGTCTATTTGTGGTTGTGTATTCACTAAAAATAAGCTGCGTCAATTTAGGTTTATGGTTTGCTTTCAACATTTCTTGTTTGTCTTGCAAGTCACCAAATACTGGTGTAGTTAAATTGTGTCGTTGCAACAGAGTTTTCAAATTGAAATTCGAAGCAGGATCTTCAGGAACTTCTGCATGTCCATACAGAGACAGTTGCACAGAAGATCGTGTCATGACCTTTTGAAATGCGTTATAAAATATACTCTTGGTCATCAATCGTTTCCATGCCCAAGCACGCGTGCCCACGCACACCATTTTCCAATATGTTTGATCATACTCAAAAACAATATTATGTAAACACTTTTTATCCTTCCGCAGTTGCTTAGCAAATACATCTGGCACATATATATACTTACGATCTGGCACCTTTGTGATAATTTCACACACATAGGCTGGGAATCGTTCTATATTGTTAGTTTTGTGCGCAAGCTTCTCAAAAAACAAAGGTGCTGTGGTGTCATCTTGAATAGTACACATCAGTTTGTGATCTGACACTTCATATGTCAACGTGGCTACAATCGTATCTTTTTTCTTATTGTCTTTGTCCTGCTCTGTGTGTATTTGACGTACAGTTGTCATGTCCTCAGCAGTGAAATTGTTCAATTGAGGGCGTGAGTAGATGAGCAGAAGCCAAAAGCAACGTTCTTCTTCCAGCATATCAGGATTATTTTCGTCTACACCATTGGTTGTCTTTACGTGTTGGACATCTTTGTCCTCCGTGAATAAGTGTTCAAAGGGACCACTCTTTGTGTGTTCGCTGGGTTCCACAGTCACCAAAAGTGTAGATCTTGTTGATAAAGTACTACTTGTTAACAAATTGTTGTCAAGGACAGAATTGCTTGCGGTACTTGCTAATACATACAAGACTGACGGGATCTCTTTGCATGGGATCTGAAATTGGTTTGTATCTCTACAAGGCCAACTCTGCAGACATGTTCCTGGCGTCCAACGTACTGGAGGTTGATCTTTCCAAATTCGTGTCTGGTAAGTTTTGTGGCAAAACACCTCATTCCCCGACTCGTTCACTGACTTATTCTCAGCAAATAACTGCACAAGAGGATTACTGTATTCTACTTGTGCATATTTGAACATGAGCAACGCAAGACGCATCTGTAGTAGCACGAAGAAAATTGCACGCTTTGAGGCATAATTCATCATAGCTTCTGTTGTGTAAAACAGGTTCTTGAGCTTATAGAAAGCTGTAGGCATGGTAAACATGTAACATTTTACTTGTAAAGGTGTCCGGAGTGACTGTACACGCGCAGCAACCTCCAACGTGTGTTTAATCCACTGCCGCATCACATTCTGAGACACGAGCATTAACTTTTGCTCATGAATAGCAGGGCTGTGCACGTACACACTGTCGTCACGCTCGACAAACTTAAGCATATATAAAATCTCAGACTGAACAGCAATAGGAAAGTATTTTAAAGTGTTTTGCACGTGGTACAGTGGCTGCACGGAACTCGCCGTGCTCTGACCCCCGAGTAGGTGTCTATGCTGCACAGCGAGCTCACGCAAAGCCAAGACGTTGGGACACCGAATCATGCGCAAAAAGAGCTCGGCATCTGGAATTCTAAACTGCATAATGTACTTTTTCAGAAAGGGATCAAGACCAGGTAGCTCTTCATGTAGCTGTGACATAATACGCTCGCGCAACGTCATGTCTTTGTTACTAACAGCATCATACCGTTGAAAGCTCAACAGAGACGCACCGTTGCTGTTGCCTACCTGCAAGCCGTGGAACACAGACCTATTATTTAGCATCGATGTTTGTCTGTTGAACATTATCTTTGCCACTTCTTGTAGTGTTGAAGTTTTCTTTGGATGTTCGTTATCAAAATGAAACAAATTGTAATGCATTGGAGCAATAGCATTGCGGAAGTTTTGCTCGAGAAACAGAACGATTGCAAACCATGGGTTTGAAAAATATTGCCACTGTGGTTCAGGCAACTGTTCAACATGTGCAAATTTCTCGAAATCACTAGGTCCTTCCTCTTTTTTGTCCACCCCAAAGTATTCGAGCACCCAGTTCTCCCACTTGTACTGGCACGCACCTGCATCTCTGCAGTCGAAAAACCACGACAGCACGCTGAAGCGGTGACATGCACGCTCGTGAACAGGAAGAATGACAGGAAGCTGCGACTCGACTTCGCAATTGGGTAGTTGGTCCTTAAGTACTTGTGAGCATGTGCGCCAGCCACTTGTGGTGTCATTGATTCCAGGAAGCTGCTGTATCATGCCCATAAAGTCTACGTAGTCTTGGATAAACCACATTCCATTAGCGGCTTTTTGCCACTCTGTATTGATCATCTGGTTGTGAAAAAAATGCATGCGCACGTCTATTTGGTCCCACCTTGGGTCATACTCATTGTAAATTCTTTTTCGCTCAGGCGTCTCATAGCCCCAATTGAACTCGATTTGGTCATACATCGGATGCAGTTGAGAACATTGTCGTAAAGGTACAACCCCTGTATTCCACCACTGGGTGCGATCAAACTGTTGGCTTCGAGTCAAAAAATGCCGATCAGGAAACTGTCTACTGAGCAATATCGGCAAAGCATCGTCGGTTGTTCCCCTGTTTCGCAGTTGCCTCGCATAGTTGTAATCAACTAATGCTTGGTGTGCTGCATCTTTTACAATTTCACACAACTTGGTCATATCAACCCGCTGCACGGTAGCACAGGCAATGTGCATAAAGCGATTCTCCTCGTACGGGAATAAAGGCAGCTGCATATGTCGCACTTTTGCGTGCCAGTTTCGCATTTGTGCTTGTGTAGAACTCGCATTTACAACTGGTGTGTATTTCCATTGTGCTGTATCGTTCTCATTACACTTAATTTTCGGCCGTGTGAGCAGCATTAATTGACCTTCTAGCCACTTCTTTGTTGTTTGGTCAGTTGCGTGTTGGAAAACGAGTTTGTCTGGCAAATGATAGCCGGTGAAATTAACAAAGAAATAGTGATCTCGCATACGCGGATCACGTTTGTCGTTGGAAAACATGTCTATGTTTTCCGCCTCACGCATATGAATTAAAAACGCTATTTTAACTTTTGCCAGAAACAAGTGGTGTACCCAATGCACAGCTTCTAAAAATTTTTGCGTTTCGTTTGATTTGCCACTACTGGTGAGCGTCTTGATAAACTCCTCGAAATCAGGCAACTCAACATTGGTCGTTGCCAGCAAGGAATTCTGTATGTGATCATGCAAGTACTCGTACAAATTGGTTCGAATATGGTATGTTTCAGGCTGCAAAACTGCCTGCGCACTTGTCGATGTCATCAACTTTTGCGCCAATTTGATCGAATCTACTTTGCGCTTGTCATTCCCCGGGTAAGCTGTTTTATCATGACCATCAATCTCTGCAATTATACAGCGTTGTGTGTACAAGCCAGTGTGTTCTGAAAAATAGCCAACCTTTAGCACAACATCGGGTTTTTCGTTTGCGGTACAAGTCCGGTGCTTTAACCAATACCCATATTCATCTCGAATTGTTTTAGCCAGTCCTGTCCCCCTAGGATTGTCCTCAGATAATGCTTTTTGCTGAGAAGCTGGTGCTTCTGCATCGAGTTTAAAAGTCGCTATGTCTTTATCCTTGAGGAATTTTTTAACTTGTCCAATTACATAAGCTTTGTTTCCATTTTTCAACTGCCTTTTGTCCTCATTGGACATTGTTGAGTCGTTGTCGATTAAAAATTGTCTCCAAGCGTCTTTGGTGGGAACATTCGAACCTTTCTGAAATTTAGTTGTTACAATAGTTTCTTCACCATCATTAATTTCTTGCAAGAAAGCATGTGAAATTGGTAAACCGGCTGCTGTGGTTAGATCAATTGCTACAGCTTTTGTAGCTGTGGTCAGATCAATTGCGAAAAGCGGTCCAGCAGGAACACCAGCAACAGCACCAAGAACAACAGGAGCAGCCGCAGCAGCACCACCCCCACCACCTGTGTCTTGCCATTTCTTTATACGCAAAGCGAATCTCCAATATGGTTCTAAATGTTTCACGTTATCTTTCTTACTTATCTCTGCATAATTCTCGTCCTCGTACAATTTCAGCAAATTGGCTTCTATTTGTGTTGAGCACGTTGTCTGCCATCTTGCTATGTTTTTGTTTGGCAATTCTGTGAAACACTTGACGTGCTTTTGTTCAGTATCAAGCACCGTGAGTGCAAACTTCGTGTCCGGCTCTGTCCCTCCGCCGCCAATATATGTCGCTCTGTGATCTCTACCTACCTCTGGCAACTCAGTTTTTTTACAAAAATCTTTAACTGCCTTTAGTTTAAGTTCTTTGTAGTGATTTTCGGCGGCCCAAGATCCACTGCGCAGCATCCAAGAATCCCCGAAATCCCACCTTGTAGCAATATTTTTTCCTCGCTCGCCCCATGCACTGGAGGAAGTGCGTACGAGGGCTCCAATGTTGGACAATTCAGACTTGTGATCAAGACGCACATAGCCTTTGGGATTTAGAATCTGCTGCACCAACTCAAAAGCAAGTTGAGTTATCTTGATACCGCAATTATCAAGACCTTGCGTAAGAAATGCTGTGAGTGCCTGGTCCAGCTTCACATTGGCATGCACGAGCTTCCACTTTTCGCGGACAAGAGCCTGCTCTGCAGCAATGTCGCGGGTGTGGACAAACGCAACCGCGCGCTTCGACATGCGCATATGACTGCTTTATACAGGATACTGTTTCTGTTTAATTTTTATCAAGACAATACGGGTTTTGTAACTGTGGCACAATGCAGGCGCCGGCTGCTCCACCGCCCGCTGCTCCACCGCCTATGTCCTCCGGATTTGTCTCTGTATGCTCCGGCCTGCCAAATTGCATTTCTGAATCGTGTTGTTGTTTTGTTAATTGTCTGATTTTGTGCTCGTCGCACAATTCTGAGTCCAATTTATCGATTCCCTCATACATGAAACGTGTGGCGAGGTGGGTGGCGAGGTCGTCATATTTGACACTTAAAACATATTCGTGCTCATACTCGTTCACCTGGCCAAAGGTCGCTTCACGGAATCTGCGCGTCTCCTCATCGATGGGAGGTGAGGTCAATATAATATCACAATAAAGATTTCGAACATAACGAGCAGAAATATAACGAGCAGGAATATATGAGTCATGAGATCGTTTTAGCAAGAAATTAAGTTCATAGTGCTGGAAAGGGTCTGTAATCTTGTTCATTGTTTCAACATCTCTTCTTGATTTGGCGCACGCATGAAATGTTTGTGTACAGATCAAGACCATCATTTGTTTAATTGCTGTTTTGAGTTCTTGATATCCTTCTTTGTCCTTTCCTTCGTTTTGTAGAACATTCCATCCTTGAGTGTAGTACTTCAATATCTGTGGCAAAAAACAGTCTAGCTCAAGTTCATGTTGTACTTGGTCGGGATCTTGATCCATATCATACTTGTAGTATTTGATGTCATGTTGCCAGTGTTGTGTTGACTTGCGTGGCCTTAAATGATCTCTTGGACTAAGAACTCTCCACCTCGATCTTCCGTCCAGGTAATCATCTTCACCACGCTCAGGTGCTCTTCTCGCCATATAAAGTTTGGTTTCTTTTATAACAAATATATATGACTATGTATACAATTGACTATGCATCCATAGTCTGTTGTGTAAGTGCAGGGAATGCTGATGTGTACGCATTGACTTGTTCCAAGTGCTGCTGTATGCTTTCTCGAATAGTGTCGAAAACGTCTGTAACGTACGACGAAATGTTTATGATGATCTGTATATTGATGTCTACAGTAATGCTTGTTGTGTTTGTCGCAGAGCAAAACTGAAAGCGGACGCAACCTACAGAATCTGCACCTGCAATACTGGAGCAGTATAGAGGAATGTATGTTTCTGCGTCAGTATTGTGTGAGAAGTGCTGGGTCCAAAGAGCACTTGCTGGAATAGCATCATTGCTGAAGCTAAAAGGCAGAAGTGGATGCGTAATTGCGAAGACAACTGTTGAGCGTGGGTTTGCTAAAAAATGTCTGCCAATGAGTGATTGTGTAAGTCTCTGAAAAGAGCGATGAAGAGGGAAGTTTGTTGTTAGTTGATCATCATTGGAGAAATTTGAGACATTTCGTGGAGTTGCCGCATGCAACATGCTGTTTTGAATAGCATGTACTTGTCGATTATCATATACCATACGCGTCTGGGTCAAGGATAAACACGACCTGTTATCCAATGCGTCATTAATTCTAAGCTCCAACTGCAATTGAGACAAAACATCGATAATGTGCAGAGTATCGATGGTAGCAATTTCTGTATGAATGCTACGTTCATGTATCAAAGAGAGTTTTGCTTGGTATTCTGGACGCAAATTTTCGGGAACACAACCGAGATCCATACGTTCTGGACTTCCTGCTCGGCACACAGGACATCGCATATCCATTGATAAAAAGTGCACGGCAAGTGCCGGAGCATAAAATGTGTGTGAGCACGGAAGCTTAGCTGTATTCGCTGTGCTGTTCTCATTACCATTTTTTTTGATTGTCCATGATGTTGAGAGATCATCAATACTACACAGAGACGTCGGCTCCTGCATAATAGGGCATTCGATGCTCTGATCTTGTATGCTTATAAGCTGACATATAACTTCATAATCGCCAGATAATGTTTTCCATGTCTCTAATGTCAATTCAGGGACACATTCTTGTTCACCTTCGACACTTTGGTCACTACTAACACCACTACTGACACTCTGGTCACCACTAACACTTTGGTCACTGCTAACACTTTGGTCACTGCTAACACTTAGACTACTAACAAGTTCGCAACTGTTGACACTGTCGGTGTACGTGTTTAGATCATCATGCACCTCTTGCAAAACTCGTCTTCTACGTCGTCTGTGTGTCACAACAGATCTTGACATAATTAATGCATCTTAAATTATGCGATTGGGTTGTTTGAATTTGTTGCTGAACAATAAACCGCTGTAGAATACTTGGTACAAATCAGTATATAACATCATTTTGCATATGCTGTGTAGATTACTGCTGAATCTCATCATGTGCAACATCATGGTCTGCACTTGTACACCACTCATGCTCACAGTTCACACTCAGAGCGTAGAGCATATAACACATTTGGCGCTAAATGCTCAACACAATTCACAGCGAACTCTGCTTGGGGCTTTGGAAGCAACGCAAACTAGTGTGGTTGATGTTGAAAACATTGATTCTTTACCTTACGAAGTAACACACGTACAAAGCGTGCCAACACTGTCACTGTTAGACTCTGTGAATTTCGACAATGTGACAGAAGAGTGGTCATTTGCATACGAGACAATGTCTTTGGATTTGGATGCTCATGGGCAAATCAATAAATATTACCGCATCTTGTACCTAACACACTCATTGCATGATATTGGTGCTAGCGACACTGCAAACAATTGTTTGCTGCCAGGAACTGACTACAGTGCTTGTCTCGAGTATTTGCGCTCAGATTATGTTGTGTTGATGGACAACCCAAACGCAAGTGACACTCTTCCAAGAGATCGTATAGAAACAACAACATGGGCGGCATCTCAGCATCCAAGTGTATGCAATCTATGTGCTATAAATGCAACAGTTGTCAGCGAGGTGGGATCTGTCAGACAAACGCTACATCTGACAATCCCGCATAGTATTATCAGAAATGTATTGGCGCGGCACAGGAACACCACAAGCGACACCACAAGCATTGAAGCATACTCGTTTACTCAAGTTGGTTCGCAGCTTGCTCTTGATTTTGGTGTGGGAATGATGTTTCTTCCACTGCCAGACGTCAACACCGCTCTTACACCTCCCAATAACATTTTAGTATTTGACATGTTCACTGTGCTTGAAAATACATTCCAGCAGCTAGCAATAACGAAGCGCACTGCGTACAGTGTTGCCACGCACGTCGCATTCTGGACATCAGTTGCCTATGACAACCCTCTGTTGCGGGTTGTCACTGTTGAGTATCTGCTTGACACTGGGCACGTCTTGGAAGATATCAAAATGTCAGTGAACAACGGCTCAATTCCAGCTGGTGGGAAAATGGTTCCTATTTCTGTACAGGACTGCGCAGGAATGCAGGAACTGATTGACGCCATGCCTTCCTCTCTCTGTCTCGTTCGGCAGAAGCTCTGTACTCCTGTTTCTGTTGTGGATCGCACAGGAAGTGTTGCGCAGACTTTTGTCACTGTTGTTTTTCCGATTCCAACGTGGCACACGGAGGCAACCTTGCAGTTTAATAGTATGTTATTCAGCAATCTGACAACAGTGAATGACGGCAAAGGCATGATGGCACTTTCGACTCTGAACTTCTTCACCAGCCATGCTCCTCGTGTGTCTTGTACGCCAAGCGAAATAGTTGCTTTCGACGCAACCCAGCACGTGCGCATGGAGCTGTACAGAGGTCACACTCTTGTTTCCGAGACTATATCTGGCACCTTTACTGTGTTCAACGACACCTCGTTATCATCGGTAGAGGCTCTAGTAACTGTTGTCTTGAGGCCCGACGACTCAGCAGAAGCATTGGCTTACTTTGAAAAGTACTCAGACGAACGTTTGCGACTCGATGAACTCTACATGTCTCACGGTAAGATTAGTAATATGTTTCCCTCGCAGATTATTAACACGTTGCAAGGATCTGGATCGGGACGTACAACACTTGCTCTTTCGCAGGAGCTGCTACAGAACTGTCCGTTGTTGTCAAGCACACAACAGCTTGAGAGCATAGGTCTCTGTACAACAACGAAGGACTGGGATCAGCAGGGAAAACACAAGCGCATTGGATCTCAGGTTTATTATGTACATGAGGTGTTTGGCACTCCGGAAACAGAGGCGGACGATCTCGCATGGCTCGCAAACAACGTGTTTGGGCCATCTGATATGCAATCTATTCGAGCATTCCGCACACAAGTTCTGACTCAGCCTTTCAACACTCCCCTTGCTGCACAACGCAAATCTCACGCAAGTGTTTACTGGATTTACCCTATTTTCCTATGGCCCAACGCAGGCCCTATAGGCCTTGTAGACAGGACAGTAATCAGCATGGCGTGGTCCATTGCACCGTAGTCTGGCAACAAGGTAACACAGACTGTTTAAACACAATCGGTATATAAGTAACAGTCAAGTCCGATTAGTACGCACTTTATTCGCCGTGCTGATGGAGCCCGCAAGCCACCGAAGCGACATCACATTAGTGTACACGGCAGATTCGCAGGTGCAGATGCCGAGGCAACTGGTTGAATGCGACGACGAAGCCGGCCCCGCTTACCCACCCATACCTCACAAGTACGCAATTGTACTACACAAAAAACTTGGCCAAGGTGGGTACAAAATTGTATACCCTTGCGCAGACAAGAATGCTTGCTGCATGGTCTCCATAAACGTGTCGGCAGACCAGCATTTGATTGCTGAAGCACAGATGATGAGCGAGCTCAATCATCCAAACATCCTGCGACTCATCGTTGCTGGATCACATGGATCACATGGTGACAGATTTGTCATTATCGCACCGCTCATGAAAGGCGATTTACATGACAAGGCTCTCAGCATGGCGCAGCACGGAGAATTGAACCACATCGTCTTGTTGCATTGGGTGGGGGACATTGCCAGTGGACTGGATTACATGCACGAGAAAAAAATTGTGCACAGGGACATTAAGCCTAGCAACATTTTGTGGGACGGCGACGGACAAGATGTGAAAATAGCAGATTTCGGGTTATCTAAACGAGGTCCCTGTACCGAGAACGTTGGGACGCCATCGTACAAGGCTCCTGAAATCGTCGGACTCGACGGACGACGTAGTTACAGCACACCGGTGGACATCTTTGCTTTGGCCATGATGATTATCTACATATTGACCGGGACAAATCCTTTCTACAACTACGAGGACGAACTGATCGAACAAAAAATGCGCCAAGCGTTACGCACCGCCCGCCGTGGGGAGTCTGGGGAGCCTCCTACAACCCACATTCCCCCGCAATTTTGGATCATAACAGACAAAATGTGGCAACCCCTCCTCCTGCAGTGTTTGAATGTAGACCCTGCTGCGAGGCCGTCAGCAAAGCAGCTGTACCAGCAATGCCGCAAGGTGTTAGCGCCGCCCACGATCTACGTGCCTCCGCACATGGCTGAGGAGCTGCGGAGATTGGGGATCGAACAAGAAGCCGATCTCGATGAAGTGGACGAAGATTTCTTGCGCGATCGAGAATGTAAGCTCGATTCAGTGACCAAGCACAAGCTCATGAAGATGAAGGCGGAATGGGAAGCGCGCAAAACCGCTCTTTGGAAGCCAATCGTTCACGATCCCGCACAAATCCCTGCAGCAGGAGGTGCCGCAGCAGGAGGTGCCGCAGCAGGAGGTGTGTGATTGAATAAATATGTGTATAACATAAGAACCTGCGTCTAGGGCATTGACATAAATTGGTAGTTAAATGGAATGTTTATTACATGATGCACTGTGCACAATTACAGTAGGGGCCTCGAGGGTATGCTCCTATTGGACATGTGCACAAAACACATGTTGGCACAGGTGCGCCATGTCCTGCAAGTGTATATGGGTGCATACACTGAAATTGGCATGGAGAAGAAGCGTTGGAAGCCCACGCAAACGCATCATTTGGTAGCGACGTTGTTGTAAGCATGCCGTTGAGAACTTGCCTCAAAGAAGTGCATTTTACACATTGGTTGTTATGTCTGTACCACCCTGCTAGACATCTAGTAACGCATTCCTGCGTAAATGGGTTTTCCGATGTTCCCTCCCCTGAGTCGCTTGAGATAATTTCTTCTCCTTCTCTCTGTATACAAGGAAATGCTTGTGAGTTGCTTGAAAGAGTACACGATTTGAAAAAAAAGAACCCTGGTCCCGCATTAAGCACTAGTTTTCGACGATCCCAACATTGCTTGCAAAACCCATCATATGAGCGATAACTTCCTGGTTTACATTCTGTCTGACACGTGTTGCTCTTGTTAGTGTTATCAACATGCAGAAACTGTTCGTTTATGCCGTACGGCCCTGATGACAGTCGTATGTCTGGGCATTCATGGCACCCTGCGTCGTGTGTATGCGAACACTCTTTCCACAGTTTGCCAGAAGGGCAATCCACAACATGCGGGGAGCATTTTCGACAAGACCGTATGCCATCCATTTGGAATTCAAAGAAACTAACATTACAAGTCCAGTAGCACGGATTATTATCACGTTTCGTGTATACAGCAACACCGGAGTTGACAAAGTCTCTTCCTTCCAAACATTCTACACAGTTGTCCAGAGATACAGGCTCTAAAGCAGGGCAGCCACGGAGCCTTTCGCCAACAGGACATATGGATGTATTGTAATGGCAACTGGAACATATTCCCACGATGTCTATAAATTCCGCATCCGGACAGCTGTACACTTGTGTATGAGGGCGTAGAGAGACAACGATCTCAGCTTCGTGTTCCAATGCACACATATGTTGTTTGCTAATAGTATCATTCAATACACTTGTGAGCGACCGTACGGCAACAGCAAGATTCTTTGCGCCTACCAGAAACGCTGGGAGTTCAACCGAGCACTGAGCATAAGAACCTCGGACATGTTTGGATGATGGGGTTAGTAAGCAACCTAGCTGCTGAATTTTATGCCCTTCCTCAGAAATCTCTTCTGTACAAACTTCTGCGTCATGGGGTTTCTCGGAGATGTAAAACAGAGAAGCTGTAAATTGACAGTGCACAGCATCATCGCTGGCTTTGATTCCTATAGTTACATGTAGACGCTCCCAATTATCTTGATCTATGCTTTCATTGCCTGTGACGAGATGTGCGAGGCCCAGTATTGAAAGTTGTTGTTGACTAGGCACATGTATTGAAGCACATACGCCGCCATTTGGAAAAAACAGACTTTGGTGTGCGACTTTGGTTGAATCTGACAGCACAGGAAAGAGCTGAACATCATCGACACCGACGGCAACGTCTCCATCATTATTATCATGTTTGAAAAGCAGCTCCACCAGCATATTCTCTCGTGGAGTGAGTGTGAGCACATGGTGCTGGCGCTCCCATTTGCCCCTAGGAAGGAGTGAAGGGCTTTTGTCAAAAATGTTTCGTCGGAGTAGATTATTTATCGTAGTATTTGTTGGTTTGTCGTTGTGCATAGAAGCATCTTGTAGGAAAACGCCCATTTGCATAAATATGCAGCGGCTTTGTATATTATTGACTATTGAGTAATTACCCTGGTCGAAAAAATGCATAGTTGTGTTTTGAAATCCTTCAGCATCTAGTACAATAACAACCATATTGTGATCAGCGCAAATTACTTCTTGCGCTGTTGTGAGAGCGAGAGCATCTTCACATGCCTCTTTATACACGCCTCTTGAGTTAAAGGGCTGTAAAAGGCTAGAGCACGGGACAGAGAATAATAGTGTAATCCAGCCAGAACTATTGCGTGTGTGATGTAGTGTTATTCCAGGCTTCTGCTGTATAACAGCACACAGAGACGATATGGGACAATCCAGACATGCCACAGCGCCAAATTTTGTTGAGTATTTGCCTGCCACGCAGTGCTCACAAGAAGAACTGCCAACAGAAGATGAGAACTTTCCGGGTGTGCATGCTGTACAATCATTCCACCCTTGCTCTGAGTACTCCCCCGCCGTACAGTTAATACACACTCCACTTGCCATTTTTTGTCCAGCTGCGCAACAGCGTGGTGTCAATGTCACTTGAATCTTGCTAGTGATCGGTCTATACAGTTTCCAAACAATTTCCAAATTAAGGTACTCATACGCATTTGACGGATCATCTGTTTTGCAATATTCCGTGGCTGTGGTGAGTGTTGGGGGAGCTTCGGTAGGTGATAATAATGGCCATAAAAGTTTAGTTTGGCGAGGATCGTGCACTTCTGTCAACACACGAGAAATTCTCCAGCCATTACTGCTATAATACATATACCTCTGTATTTTGAACCCCTGTTTTACGTACACAGGCGTCGATTCTGACAAGTTGTTATAAGTATAAATACCATTAATAACTGAGTCTTCATTGCATTCAGAACCAGACACAGTAAGATCCACGTGAATTTTCTCAAGACATGGGCTCGGTTTGCTTGTTCTGTTTCTCTCCTCAGTACGATGGTGTTGAAAAATACACTCAGTTCCAATACGTTGGTATCTTCCATATGCAAAAGGAAGTCCAAGGGCACGGTTAAGAGTGATATTATGTCGAGAAACTGTGTATCTGGGGAGTAAGGAGAAAGGAGACTGTGCTCTTGCGTTTTGTGTATGAGGAGATGGTGTACCAAACAAACTACTACCAGTGCGCTCGTACAGTGGTTTCGCAGGGAATCCTTCTGAATGTACGACGTAACTTGCCCAGTAAACTTGCAAACGTAATACTTTAGTCAGTACAGCCATGTTGTCATTGCTTAAAGAGCTGTTAGTAGAAGGCTCTTCTTTGTTTCCATTTTCTGTGTTTCCATTTGTCGAGAGTGTAACCGTGGATAAGCTTTGTACGTTTTGAGAGTCCATAGAAGGTATTACTATAACCGAGTATACAGCTGGCAAATTTGCTACTGTAAACGTGCGTAGGCGTTGATAATGAGGAAGATATGTCAAAACACTTTGCTCTATACTTTCACCCAAGCTTCCAGCACGAAAGCAGTAAAAAAGATTGTCAACCTTAACAAAATGCTGATGCTGGAGGTCTGTGCTGGGCACATGTTTAAGCAGTATACTTTCTGCGTCTGGATCGTCTTGCACAGAATAAATTTGGCCAAGAATACCAACTACCCACATTTCCCCCTGCTCGACATATGCTGCCGAAATGAAGCTAGGTACTGACAGCACAGCTATATTGTCGAGCATCAATTTCTCGCACCTTCTCACATGTTGGGTGCATATACATACTCGAAGAAAGAGCATTTTTGTTGGTAGCTGTTCTTCCGAGTATGCTTCTTCTACAAGAGCTACCAAAATGTTATTGGTTTCACTTGACACAATGACACGAGAGTATTCTTTCCATGCTTTCAAATTCTCCCAATCATCTCCAAGAGAAACAGAGGTTGTTTGATCATCAAGTACCAAGGTATCAGAGTCCCAGCGCAGATGATAAAGGCCTAGACGCAATTCGTTGTTGTCCCAATATACAGCAGTAATGATGTCAGCAAGAACAGCAACACTTAACCAGCTAGATACTTGTATGTTTTGAGTATCTACTACAGAGCTATTGTGTTCATCAAAATATTGCCAACGTAAGCTTTTTTGTTGTGCGCTGATATCGCCAATAAGCAAAAGTAAAATACTCGTGTTTTGTATGACTGATACGAAAGATCCCCAAAATTTCATACCATACAGCTGTGTTTTGACTGTCTGCACGCCATCAGCCCCGAAACACATAATACTCTGCTCAGTCTCCAAACCAACATTTTTGAGAGTCGTAGTGATGAGCACAGCACACCGCGAGTATGAAGCAAGTGCCTGTGCTTGGAACAAAGAAATAGCACTATTATTTTGCAGCGTGAATTTCACAAGCGCGGCCCCTCTCTTTGTCAATCTGTCTGCTACAGGTGCACCTGGAATATGCTGCTGAATCTTGCTCAAACTAAGAAGAGTCTTGTGCTGTGTGTTGATGCAGAAGCTGTCAAAACAACCGGGAACAGCTTCTTGATTATTTGATTTTGAATTTGATTTTGACAACGAGTAGTTGTATTCGCGCAACAATACAAACACTTCAGCAACATCAGAAAGTTCTGTACACTCAGCTGGATTGCTGTTGTCGGGATCAGCCCAAAGACATGACAGCGACACCTCGAACAGCATCGCACTATTCCTGCGCTCTGCTACCCAAGCATAATCTGTCATTGCAAAATCATTCCACGGGGCGATGTCAATGTATGCTAATGATGAAATATCTTCGTCACATGCCTTGTCCCCAGCAAAATCATACAAATCTATGGCAAACACGGGATCGTGAATTGCATCGTAAATTGCATCGTGAATTGGATTACTCTGGGACCAAATTTCTTCTGGGATTTGGCTTTCTCCTGCGTCACTAATGCTCTGCCCATTCGATGTGATCGCAGGTGTAACTGTTACGGGCTTCATTAAGTGGTCACTAAAATCAATCACAGCGAAGCTAAGAAAGACAGAGCGAAGCCACGAAGTAGAGTTGTGAAGACCTCTGTCATTCGGTACATTGGCTGCGAGCTTTGCATGACTAGCGTGCACACGGAGCATTAGAAAAACACCACCACTAGCTCCTACATGTTCTCCGCTCAACAGTCCATCATCATCAGGAGCCACAATCTTGAAAGGAAGAATTCCAGAGGTTGTCGGCAATAAACCAAAATCGCCATCAAAATGGTACGACAGACCATAGGCCTCTGTGTTCACAAGCATATATCTGTCAAGACACTGGGTATCAGCATCCTCCTGCGTACTACATGCCACAGTATTTTGAAGCGGTAGTAGCGGCATCTCAGTCTCTTCCACATCAAACTTCAATACACGGCATGCTCTTGTTCCTCTCACTTTGTATAGATCGTCGGCTGTCTGCATCGGTGCCCACATAACATGCGAGATTCCTGCTGGAGTTGCGACGTTGTCAATGATGCCGTCCGCATTCCACACACATTGGTACTGCAAAGTCGATGAAGTGACAATTAAAATGTTCTCGAAACTCGCAACGCGCCTGAAATGCAAGGCATTTGCCTCATTCATCGCCTCGTTCAGTAGATTCACCTCCCCCCCAGCATGAAAGGTGTGTGCACGCCTACTAGGTTGCACCGATTGCATAAGAGGAAAAAAAGGCTCACAACGTGCTTGCTGTGGCAATCTACAAGGTACAAGGATCTCATCCTCGCCACACACTTTAGGTTCGCATAGTTTGCGACAAAGTTTGCCACTGCTTTCTACTCCTGTCCATTGCAGGGAGGGATTCGGGTTGCGACTTTTGCATGCTGATATTTGGCAATGAGTATGTAGTAGTTGTTCAGTGTCCAGCCAACGGCCTTGAAGAACGTCTATGTACAAGGATTGCGTAGCGCGCGAGCACTGTTTGCAAAGAACGCTTCCTGCACTTTGACAGTCGGCTGGAAAATTATTGCCAAAACATGCTAGGTTGTTATAGTTGGAGTCGCATCTCTTGCATGCTCCATACGAGATTTCCTGCAAATTCCCACCAGCACCTATGCAATCTTCAAAAAACAGAAGAGGAAGATTGCCCGTGACAGACACTTCTGAATCAGACAAATCGCGCTTGTTGCACAAGCGCTCATCTGTGAGAGCCTCACACGTGCTGCAGCGCTTTCTTGTCCAGTCCCACACCATCCCTGCGTCACACAATAACTGGCTACACTCACGCGCACACCCTGCCCCCCAGTCATCATACATAATTGGACCTTGATCATTGTTGTGGCCACACTTTGAGCATGATACGCATGTCTCCTTGCGTTTGTCCTGTTTTATGTTCTCGCTGTCAGCAATGGTAATGACAACAGGGCAAGCACGGACGGGCACCATGTTCCCCTCCTCAGTAACATCCTCTGCGCATGTTGCCATATTACACGCATAGGGGCCGTCGCATTCCACCGAGTTAAATGTTTTCCTTCCGTCACAAATTTCTGAGCACCTAAAGTCAAGAACTTCAGGCTCGGCCTTGAATATGCTCGTGAAGTCGTAGGAGCCAAAGCCAGCTGATCTGGACTCCAGTGATGAAAAGTCTTGCTTCACGGGACACAGTGGCGTGCGCACTAGGTCTGTTGTCGTTTTACACTTGCCAGCATGCAAGCCTCCACAGCCCGCAAGACTCTGGTCTGCAACACATTGCTCGAAATTGCACCGTACACACTCTCCTGCTTGACCTAGTTCACACCCTCTGCGGTATTCTCCGTGATTGCATGACTCACACTTGACGCACTTTGTACCTAGCACGTATTTCCCATACTCACAGCCACAAACAAATCTTTTCTTCGTTTGGTCCAAATACTGCTTCACGAAGCCTTCATTACACTTGCACGCTTCAATACTGTTGCTCAGAGGCACTTCCACCACATTATCGCCAGACCAAACTCGTGTTCCAGCAACAGGCGCCGTACTCAAGGCCGGGCACGGTTCGCATTGTGTCTGATCATCTCGAGTGGCGTTGTACTCAGAATACTCATTTGCTGGGCACGGCTCACAGACTCCTGTTTTGACAACCAGTCTTGTTCCTGCCTCACAAATCGTACACACCCCTGGAGAAGTTGTATTCGGCCAGCATCTGGCCAGTTGCCCTGTGCCACGAGCACAAGGTACGCATCCAAGACATGCTATTGCTGTTACGCTCATCGTAAAATTTTCGTTCATGTACGTTGTGTCCTCACAAGACGAGCATGTAGGCTTACCCTTATCGGACCATTTTCCAGTTGCACATTGTGAGCATGCCGTAGAACCTTCTCCTGAAGAATACGAGTTTTTTTCGCAATCGGAACATTGTACATTAAGTGATGTAAAGGGGTAAACAGGGGTGATCGAAAACTTCCCAGCAGCACAATTTTTGCATATTGTGCCCTGTTGTGCATTCTGATATGTCCCTGCATTACAAAGAGCACATTCGAACTCTCCTGCTACTGCTGCAATTGTTCCTTGAGGACAGTCGATACATGTTGTTTGGCCTGTTGTTGGCTGGTGCTTGCCCACACCACAAGCTTCGCAAGTGTTTGCCAATGACAACAGCGGTTTCTCTTGTTTTTTACCTCGTGGACACTTGAGACAAGAAGCCTGGCCCGAATCGGGTTGGTGTTCACCTGCTCCACAATATTTGCATATTTCAGAAATTTTGTCATCATATGTACCTGCAGGACAATCGATACAAGAACCCTGGCCCGAGTTTGGTTGTACTTGACCTGCAAGACATTCTTCACAATGAGACCAGCCTACCCCAGACTTTTTTCCTGCCGAACAAGCAACACAGGAAAGTTGACCTTCTGCAGTTTGATGCTTGCCTGCTTCACAAGCTTCACAATGACCCCAGCCTACCCCCTTCCCCCAGGTTCCTTTCGGACAAAGAAGACAGGAATCTTGACCTGCAACATTTTGATACTTGCCTAATTCACAAGCTTCACATACGAACTGACCATTCCAAGCATGATCTGAATCCCACTTTGAATAGTGACCAGCAGAACATTCTTCACATGTAATGTACCTCGGTGGAAACAAGTTATAACGTGTAATTCCACGTCCGCCACCTTCAACGCCTTGGTTACAGCAGATAACATGTTCATATCCACCGTGTCTCTGATGATTGTTCCCACATAAGTCACAATGATTGTATGGCCCACACGATTGTTCCACTTTGTCACAACACTTATAATGGTTGTTCACATTGATATTATATTCGTGCCCTGCAACAATAGTGTAGCACGCATGGACAAGAAGAAATGCGAGCCACAAAGATCTTTGATGTGATCTTTCATATGATCTTTGATACCACATGTGTAGAATGCGAAGCTAAATACTGCATAATTGCCAAGGCACCGATAACGATGTGTGCGTGTTTTGCCGTATAAACGTCCCGAGGAGCATGGTTGTGCGGAACACGTGCTGTCCTGGGATTCGGCATGCGTGCATGGGACTTTTTTGGTTGCATCTTTATTTGTTACGCTGCGTACACGGTCAATTTGTAGAAGACAGGGCTGTTATGACTTCAAACGACAGGTGTGAGAATCACGAATTCTGGTGCCACACTTGGCACAATTGTGACTGCGTGTACTGGAGTCTCGATGACTCTGACTGCTGTCAAAAGTGCGGATGGGGCAAATACAGGGACCGTACTACTGTCCATAAAAGTACTTCAGACCTCTACTGCGTACCCTGTGCTGACACTACAATCTTGACAGATTACAAATGGGATCCAAGGACTCAACACCCGTGTTTAAGCTGTGGTAAAGCTTTTGAAATGGCTGACAAATACACCAAATTCGGCGGGTGGGGCGACCCCGAATATAAATCTTACACAAATCCCTTTGATGCGCATGGGGCACTGAGTTGCATCAAAGACAGAACAAAAAAATGTGAAGAGAGCGCCAGGAAACTAGCCGATTTGATGGTCGTTTCTGTCAATTCAGGAATCAGAACTTGTGGTTTTTGTCACCCGGCAAAATATTTCTTTAACGGAAAATGTGTCGAGTGTCCACTTGGCATGCAGAGCGCTACACCATTAGACAATTCTAACCTGTTTATACCAGAGGACGTAAAACTCGCGAATCCTGCAGACGGTTCCGCAACGGGTAAAGAGAACCGGGTACCGGCTGAGTTTCCTGTAGCTAATTTTGCAGAGTTTGGATGCCGAGCGTGTTCAGTGTCACAGGGAGTTCGAAACCAGGATACGCAATGTACACCATGCCAAACAAACGAGTATCAACTGGAAACTAGAGTGGACATTCAAGGTAGAATAAATACACACAAAAGCCCAGGTTCCTTTGGAAATTTACAATTGTACTTAGGTACAAGCTGCGGAAAATGCCCAGCGGGCTATGAATTTTATAACCAGAAATTAAAGTCTCTAGTAGCTCTATGCAGAAGTATAGAACCGCTAAAGGATTGTTGCCGAATATGCAACCTCAACGAATGGAGTGCCAATGGAGGAACATGTACAAAAGTAGCACTGCCTAAAACCACAGAGAAGCCTTACGGTGCAACGCGAATAATTGACAAATGTCAAGAGGGGGAAGAGATACTTCACTGTCGGACAGACGGAAGTGGAGAGTGTAAACTTGAAGCAAATCAAGGCTGGAGAACATGCAGAAAATGTGACAATACCAAAAACAAAGATTGTCAAGAGTGCAACGGTGATAAATCACAGAACCTTGATATTTTTAATGGAACTCAATGCATCGGATGCAGTACATGCCAAATCTTAGAAAAATCCACCACAACAGAGATTGTATACAAAGTAGAACCACCGGAAATGGAACACATTGTCCAGAGGTTTGGAGAAAACATAAAACAGCACGAAGGAGAATGGTGGAGAACGGTAGTGAAGTCAACGTGCGCTCCACTTCCCAGGCGGACCATACAAAAAGGTATAATCACACCTTCATCTGTGGACTATTTCAGGCCACTAGGTCAACACACACAAATGTTGCCAGTTCGTGATTTCGAGACCTTAGCGAGGGAAGAAAAAAGTTGTACAATCAAACGATGTGATGCCGTGTGTAGAGGATTCTTTCTGCATAGTCCAGGATGTGGACAACAAGAAACAAGAGTGCAATACATTTTTGTAGAGAACAAGAATGGGCAGGTTGGCAAGTCTGAAGTAAGTTCAGAAGATATGTTGAACATTACGCACGGTCCTTGTACACCGTGCACTGCTTGCAGCAAGGGGAATTTCAACGAAAGGTGTAACGTGTACGCTAATACACACTTGCCCGCTGGAGGCTGCTTTCCATGTATAACAGAGTGTGCACTCGATCAGTTTATGTACCACAGCCACGGAGAAGGTGCCTGTCACAATCCAGCAATCAATTATGAAGCATTTCCGTCAGGAAGTAACAAGTGGAAAATCAAAGAAGACTACGTTTGCAAGAAATGCCCAACGTGGGTATACGAAACGAAAGCAGGTAACACAATTCCGGCAACTATGAAAACAGTGACAGCATGCGGGGAGCGCCAACAGTATATGACATACGGTTGGGACGAGGCTTCTCGTTTACAAGCAGTATTAAGGAACGTAGAGTACAGCAAGCATCAGAACGATATTGAACTCGGCAACACTTACAAAAAATTCAGACATTTTCACAGAGATCTTGTTCCTTATTGTCCTGAAGCTCATTATTACAATACAAAAAATCCCAACTGCAATACCGATCAAGACTCAGAAACATATATTGTTCCCGCAACTGATAGCAGGACAGTAACAATAGGCTACAGAGTCTACAATCCTGAATGCTGTGACCCTTGCACAACTTGTGCGCTGTTGCAAAAAAAAGACACTGCCAACTGGAGAGCATGTAAAGGAGACAGCACCGAAGACACCCAGAACCATTGTGTGGACAGGTGTGGGGCTATGTCTTATCAAAATGAGACCGCCAAAACCTGCAACGCGTGTGCAACATGTCAGGCAGGATTGTTAACCCCGTAGTTTGTTTACAAAAAAAGAAGTTTAGTTTGGAACTTGGACAGCAGTAATTCGCGCACTTGCTCTATGATTTTGTCGTCAATGTTGTCTGCCCTGTTTCTATAGGTGAGTTTCGGGTTGTCGCCGAACACCTCTTCTTCGTTTCTGAAGAACCGGAAGCGTTTTAGCTGCACTCCCAAAACAGTTTCGGACTTCACACAGACATTGTTGATTCCCAACCAATGTTGTGTATCGATCTTGGTGATTTGTGCTTCCTTTGCATCGAATTTTCGTTTAACTTGTTCATTCATGTTTTTGTACACATCCGATTCTCTGTGTGCAGGGTCCAGAACTAAAGAATACGTCACAGAGATTTCTGGAGACCCTGCCTCCGCGTAGTCAGGAGTAAATTCCCCTTTTGAGTGTCTCTGGCGGGGCTTGAGCTCGAACTCGAAGCGGTCGAGCCTTGGTACAGAGATTTCTCCGTCAAAAGTATTCGACATTCTTGGGTTAAGCTGTTCCACGACAAATTTGGAGGCCGTGTGCTCGTTGATCTGTGCGCGCACTTCGTCGGGCAGATCGTCGTATTCTGGATCACGGCAATCTCCATTCGCATTTAAAGTGAGTCCTCCTACGATGTAAGGATTCATTGATGAATTGTTTTTAGTTATATATAAAGATGCCAAAAGACAAGCTGAGCAAATACAAAAAAAGAAGCTGTCTTTATTTACAAAAAAAGAAGCTGTCTGATGCGCTTCACATACAGCTGAAGAATCTTCAAAAATGCTTGCCTTCGACATCGAGACAACAGGACTCGACCCAGCAACGCATCTTGTGACTGTTGTGTGTACACAGGACCTAAAGACAGGAGAGCGTGTAGCCTACGAGTTTGCACGTATGCGGGCAACAGAGCCAGAAAATGAAAAACTATTAAGAAAAGACCTTGTAGACGCTTTTGACTCTGCTTCTTCTCTGTGTGCTTTCAACGGCGTACGCTTCGACATTCCATTCTTGTACACATCTTTCAAACTCGACGAGCAAACATGCGCCGGATGGTTGCTCAAGACCTCCGACATACTTGAGGCAGCTCGTCTGGGCATCTTTGGCGCTTCTCACACTTTCGGTCTAAATCTCCTCTGCCAGCACAATCATGTACCTGTCAAGTGTGGGAATGGTCTGCAAGCAATCAAATTCGCGCAGCAACACCGTTGGGACGAGCTGTTAGAGTACTGCGCAGACGACGTGCGTATCCTGTGCGATTTGTACAAGAAGCGCCTACTAAATAATCCACGGTTTCAAGGCGTTATTGACCTCGAGAAAATAACGTATACTGGCACTTATGAAACGCCAGAGCAGAAAGCAAAAAACGGCGAGCTGAAAGCCGAGCTCAAGACCCAGAACAGCAAACTCAAGGCCGAGGTCACTGAGCTCATGAAAAAATTGGCTGTTTACAACGAATTTTGTGTATGTTTCCATGAAGCCCTCTGACCAGCGCCAATTTGTTTTCAGAGTTTTATCATCATTTTCGTGTGCACCTGTGCTCTGCGTAATGTCGAACAGTATTTCGTCAAAATCAGAGCATTTTTGTAATATTCTGGGTTGTTGCGTAAATTGCGCAGTACGGTGTCGAAAAAGTGTGCACGCTCGTGATTAATATGCTGTGCGTTAGAATTCACGTGCACATGCAACTGCAAAACACTAGGCATATAATGGAAATATAGATGATACTTTTGTTTGTGTCTTTTCTGAATCCACTCCGTAACCGTATGCATCACGTTTTGCAGCATCGGCAAATGCGATGCTCGAAGGTCCCGTATTGTTTTTAGTTTCTCATCTTTAAACACAATAAGGTATCGTAAATCATTACCATGGTGCTTGTCAGCACATAAGCACCAGGTATCGTTGTCAATAAATACCTTCTCGTGTCTACTGAAGCCTCCGTGTTTGATAATATTGTAAATCCACCTGTTTTTGTCGGACGAATACTCTTTGTTAATAAAATTTAAAAATTCCGGTCCATAGTATTCTTCTGGCGAGCAGATTACCTTTTCCATATTCGTTTTGTATGATTTATATATGCATAGTTCATGTTATCGTTTTATTGCAGCATTCAAGATGTACGGATTTCCAAACTTCAGTAGTTGTTTCGGATTTCGATCTGGAACTGATGGCTCCTGTACATAAAAATAAAAACGAGAACATGCTGATTTTGTATTGTTCAGCACCACTAGTATTTAATGCCCAGTAATTTATGATCTACACTTTCGTTGTTACGCTCGGTATATACACGTTTATAATGCTCGTAGGTAACTTGCGCTTGGAGTTTGACGACACCAGGCAAACAGGACTACACGTGCGCACTCTTATTGCTGTTCATCAAGTGCTAGTGATCACAATGATACTCATGACGCACCAAATTTTCGTGTTTTTTCTTCGTGTTCTCAAAAAGGACTCAGTTGAATTTGTTATTTTGTCTTGTAAGAGAGAGCAGCCTGTCGAAATTGAGCAACCACCAGCAGGTGATATGGAATGTGTAAATGGATTTTCCGAAGTTGATGAGCATAAGCAACCAGGAAACAATCTGAACATTGGACAATGCTTGTCTGAAACACAAAGCACACACACACATAATTCTTCAGGAACGAGAAAGGTATTTTCTGAAAGAGCGCCTTACTTTACAGAAATAGAAGATCAAAGCGAAAGTATGTCTATACAATCGTTACCACATCTCAACATAGTGTTTGAAACGAACACAAACTTGGATTTATATGTGCTCTACGTCAACCTCATTGGACTTGTTCTGTGGGACACGTTTGTGTGCTTCAACTTCGCCACTTCTGATTCTAATTTTCTTCTCGTCTGTGGGATGGTCGCAGGATGGATCTGTAACAGTTTCAGCAAAGAGTGCCGTTGTTACGGAAAAGTAGCGCCTGGGAAGAAAGTGCTTGTGTTATTTTACAGCATCATGTTTGTTCTCATTATCTCTCTTGGAGCAAGTAAATGGCAAGCTCCTCCAGACTTGCTTTTTCAAGAGCAGTTGAACCTGTACATCCCAGCGTTTTTGAGCGGGATGTTTTGGACAGCAATTAGCACAGAAGTAGCGTTCACAGACATGGTGCAGCGAAGCGTTGACAATCAATTCAAGAGCAAAATCAGCAGAGGAATTCTGTACGATGCGAAGAGAGCGCTGCCCACATTCCTGCTAGTCATGTGTGTGAGCGCACTGTATAGCTCTCCAGAGACAAGAGATGATGTGCAACAGTACCTCACTAGCCTCTCACGCTTGTCCACACTGCACGTGCTGCTGCTGGAGCCCATACTCATGTTCATGAGCTTGTATGTAATGATCGTAAGCTTTGAAAAACAGCGAGCAACAGACTTTATACTTTCAATGGTTCTTGTGCAAGGCTTATGCATCGTGTACCGCTCAAACAGCTACGACCCCGTCAACGGAGCACTGATTGTTTCTTGTGTGTTGCTCCTCTCAGTCCACGTCACCCGCCTGCTCCGCTCGTAATGTGACATTAACTTCTGTGTTTATACGTTTTTATTATCTATGAACAAAAACATGACTTATGAAAGCAGACACGTGAGGAAGCGCCTCATGTCGACCTCCGACGCATAGTGCATATAAAATTTTGTCACCCAGAAGAAGGTGCTGAATAGACCAATCAGAGTGGTCAAGAAGAAGACATTCGCCTCAAAGGACTTCATGTTGAGCTGGCGCCTGATGTTGAGCAGGTGGCGATCATTCTCGATGTTGAGCAGGTGGCGATCATTCTCGGCCAGCTGGAGTTCGCGCCTCATCTTGTCGAGATCGCTCTCATATGTGCGCACGATTGCACCGACTATGTTCAGGTGTGCTGCGATCGAGATGGAGGACATTGGTGCTTACGGAGTTTTAAAATTCTTAAATATAACTTTCGTCGAAAGCATTAGTCACTATTCTAGAATATTACTTTCGTCGAAAGCATTTGTCACTACTTGCAATCGCGGGCAAAACAAATGATGAAGGGTATTTATAAACAAACGAAATGTACGTGAATCAGGATGCTTGCAGCAAAAACAAACAAACAATTATAAAATTAGTGGGCAGCAGTTTTCATGCTGGCTGGGAGCGGGCTGCAGCCGCTCTGTCACCCGTACCCCATGACCAGAATTAGACGATTGTCACGAGCTTGGGTGGAGACGTCCGCCTTTGAGAACGACGGCATTCTGATCTAAAATGTGATTGGGTACTGCAGCAAAAGGCATCCTGTTTTTACACGTTTTTATTATCTATGAATAAATGCAGCAAAGGGCATCTTGTTTTTGCCCTCCTTGCTCACGGTGGCCCGGACTGTCATTGGTGCCTGGGAGGACGAGAGCCGCCAGCGTCGAGTGCAGGTCTTAGACGTCCGCGACAGCTGCTGCCAAGCGTAATGTTATTTTCGTTCCTCCATCGCACTCGGGCAATAAACTCCACCTCTCTTGCTCCCGTAATGGGGCCAGTATAGAGGCGGGTGTCAATGAGGGCTGCCCCCGATTGCAGGCCGCCGACCGCATGCCATATTCTACGCATGGGCATGAACCTGCACATGAGGCGGCGTATGAACACGACGACGCAATGCACCATTACGAGGACAACGAGGTCCTCGGTTCTGGAATATGCGATGAGGATCAAGCACCATCCCATGATTGATACCAGGAGGACAATGATACCCAATAGGTCGTTCATTTCTCGGAGTTCGGAGTTTTAAGATTCTTAAATATCATTTTCACATATTTTTGGCGATGATTTTGGCAGTCTTTATTATCTATGAATAAAAACATAACTTATGCAGACAGCGCAATGGGTGGCTGCAGAGGCCTGCTATGCACTACTCACTCACACACACCGAAAGCGGAGTTGAGGTGTGCGTTGAGTTGTCGGTCAGCTTTTTGAGCGTGAAGAGGGTGTGCAGCTTCAGGTTTTTCGGCGTTAAGGGAGCTACGGCTGTGCCGGCATACTCTCCCCACGTAAAATTGGTCGACGCGAAGATCTCCCATGCTCGCTCCTTCTCCCTGTTGAAAGCCGCCATCCCCGCCATCCCGTGAACCACCTGATTCGGGTACGTCGACATCACCTCCCAGGCGTTGGAGACAGCGACTGCAGGCGTGGCCGCGTACACCGCCCTGTAAAGAGCGCCCTGGGCTGCATCCCTCAAGGCAACACGGGCCTCGATCTGCTGGGAAAGCAGAGCCTGGGCGACGATGTCCCTAGCGCGCTCGACGTGCACCTTGAGCACGTCGACATCCTGGTAATGGTAGATCACCTTCTCGGCCTTGGTGATCTTGAGTTCCAGCGTGCCAGCCTTCTCCGCCTCCGCAAGCGCCGTGTCGGCTGCCACCGTCAAAGAAAGGATCTGAGCCTGGGCGAGGGGGTCGGACATTTCTCGGTGTTCGGAGTTTTAAGATTCTTAAATATCACTGTAACTAAATATCACTGTCACAAGTTTTTGGCAAAAATTTCGTTTGTTTGGACCGCCAGCATACTTTGAAACAGCAAAATATAGTGATAATAGTGGCACAAACTGCTGTCATGCTTATGATAAGCAGCAATGTTTCAGTGTCATGAAGAATCTCTGGCGACAAGGACTTTGAAGCATTTCTTGTCAAGAATTTCGTAGGAAACTGTGTGTGTATACTAGCTTTGATGTCGGCTAGCATGGTAGAATTGTCAGTGGAATAATTTTGCGTGGAATACTCACTGAAGGCATGCGAAGAAAATTGCCGCCTGAGATGCGCTCTGACGTCAGCAAAATGATGCGCCTGCAGAAGCATGCGCTCTGGGCGCCTGTTCGATCGGTGTAGAAGATGCTGCTCGTGTATCCATGCGTTGGGAATCGGCAGGAGCTGTGCAGAAGAGACGAATTTAGAATTCAATGAAGAATGATTCCAAGAAGAATGATTCCAAGAGATTGGTACGAAAGATTTATTGCTGGGTTGATGTCCGCATGTGCTGCACCTGATTGTAGGTATGTTTGTAGGTATGTTTGTAGGTATGTTTGTATTCATTTTGTACTGCTTTTTGTAGTTCTTTTTGTAGTTGGCGCAGGCGGAGGAGGGAACAAGGCCGACCACATGACAAGGAAACAAGGCCGACGACATATCAGGAACTTCATATATAGCCTGTTGCGGCAGAATTAGATATAAGAAATGATGTACGTGTATACAATATAGACGCTTATGCTTAAGAGAGCAACTATGCTGCACAGAATATGAAAATGCCAAGATGATTCTCCTGTTTGCTGCTGAAGGAGTATCAGAGCAATTCCATTAAGAACAAGCATCAGTGCACAAATTCCCGTATTTCTGATATTATGTCTGATATTCATGCTTTTTGAGATACTTTGTTGAAGTAGGTGTGCAAATACTGCACAGAAGACGATGAACACAACTGAAACATAACTTGTTTGTAGCATAGTCAGAACTCCGGCGATGTGCAGAAGAAACATATGTACATAGTTGTGCTGCGTGACACGCCAGCGGGAGCTATGCCACACAACAAACACAGCTGGCGTTGTTAGTACTAATGTGCTGCCAATAAGTGTGCTAAGAATATAGACGTTTGCATTTTGTTGAAACGTTATCGCCAGAGACAGTAATACAAAGAATGGCAATGTCAGAAAAATCATTTCTAGTTTATGACGAGCAGGCCGGTGCCAAGTGCAAACAATATCTGTTGTTATTGGAGTTCCTGCTATTTGATCTGGTAGTTGATTTAGTGGTTGATTGAGTGGTTGATTTAGTGGTTGATTTAGTGGTTGATTTAGTGTTTGAGTTAATGCTTGAGTCAGTTGGGGTGCGTTTTGGTGCACACCTATGTGACTACTCTCTGAAGTATTTCGTTGTTTCCATATAACGTTTGTGTTCAAAACACAGACACTAACATCAAAAGTTTTCATTTTTATAAATAATGCGAAATATGTAGTTCTTCATTTGTTATAAGGTTCAAGCAGGTTCAAGCACTACGGCATTTGAACAATATAATGCTCGTTTGCTTGCAAGTTTAGGTCTTGAGCAGCCTCCGACACTTCCTCCCGTTTTGTCTCCACTTCTTCCTGCTCTTCCTCCAATTCTTCCTCTAATTCTGCTTCAGCATCTTCATAAATTGTGTAATCAGATGAGACGCTTGCTGCTGAGAATAACGAAAAAAAAAGAATAAGTATTGGAAAGAGCTGTGCCAAGAGAATAGTAAACATTGTAAAGACAAGCACCAGTGCAATGCCAACGATAATAAGATATGGCACCAACATGTAAGAATTCAAAGCAAAGCAGATGCGGTGAGCACGTATTAAGTCCGTGCTACCTCGCTTGAGTGTAGTCTCGTGCCAAAGGAGCTCTTTGTTGAAGCTTTCATGTTGGAGGAAAGGAACATTGTGTGAGTTTTTCAGAACGTAAGTAGATACAGGAGATCCAATTTCCACGAAAGCCCATGTCATAACACTCAATGCTGAAGTGTAAGCAAATGGAGGATCTTTGCACGACTTAGTGCATTTGACTGAAGGGTAGCGTGCCAGGCAATTGTTCTGAATGTTGTTCTGCATATTGTTGTCAGAGGTGCATGGGACGAGGCATTTCGCGTCTGTACTTTTTAAATCATCCGGAAGTTCCAATGATAGTGGCAAGAGCATATTGATCGACTCTGTAAAATCTTGAAAAGCACATATTGGAATCAATGGCAAGCATCTGAAAGTGTAACCATAGCACAATTGCAGAAGCACAATGGAGAAAAAAGGCACAAGTAAACCACTTAGAAAAGAAAACCCGAACGTGTTCAAAATTAACGCAGAGATACTGAAATAAAAAAAACAAATCAGTATACCATGCCACAAGCGTACTCGCCATTCCGAACAAGTCTGCACACTTTCGTATGAGCAGGGAGCGAATGAAATGTTTGCTGCACTGACCACGGAAAATAGGAAATTGTAGAAAATCGATGGTTTGATGTCGAGTACTGTGAATGTGTTGTTGACAATTTCAGAAGCAGCATTTACAAGCATATCTTGTGTCTGCACATAGCTATAGTCGTTCAATGAGTCTCGCGCATCTACGTTAATGAACTTTGGCCATGCTTGTTGTAAAGAATCGAAAGGTTTTGCTTGCAGGGTATCACGTTCGTGTGTGATTGTGCGCCACCCCAAGTGAATCCCATTGGTAGTTCGTATCAATAACAAGAGAAGATCACGCAATTCGTCGCAATTTTCTTTTTCGTTCGAAGACGCGCCCCATTCCTGCTCAGCAGCGCTTCGCTGTTCTGGGACGTTTTTGTATGTCAAGATCTGTGTTACACTGTCAGCAAAAGCTTCGTGAAGTCTGTCAGCTTCATTCCAACCACTTCGAACACGCTTTTCAACTGCTAGCACAAGTTCTTGGAAGAAAAGGAGTTGTCGTGATACCGTGGTGTTCGTAGAGATATCCTCTGTTTTCAAGGTTGATGTGCCTTCCTCCAGCTCCTGTGATTTTTGTTCCCCTTCATTTGACACCCCTTCATTTGACACCCCTTCATTTGACACCCCTTCATTTGACACCCCTTCATTTGACAGAATTTGATGTATGAAAAGCTCCAAAGTGCGTGCAAGAGCGGGCGGGAGTATCTTATCGTCAATATGTACTACATGTGTCCTGTCTGTTCCGTTGCTACGCTGTATAGACACCAGAGAAAAGGAGTCTTTGAAACCTTCAAGGGTTTGAATATCTCTGACAGAGCGACTCAGCCCTTGATGAAGCGTCAGGAACAAGAGCGATGCACGTTCACCTGGGCCGTGGCGTTGTATGATTGTCAGTAGCATTGTTGGGCTGGTCACAATACGTAGCACAGCAAGAGGATTCCTGCGTGCGGCATCTATAGCATCTGTAAAACTGCATAGAGAGCATTGTGGTAGGAGTTGCTGCAGACCAAGTTGTGCAATAGTAGCCTTGCTACTCTCATAGTTTGCTTGACAGCTTGCGCGAGTGTATGGAAGATTTTCGGATACGAGGGCGTCTCGGCAAGTAGGATCCATACTTGTATAGCTTTCCGATCCTGTGTCTTGATCAATTCCTACACTCAATAATCTTCTGCGTGCACGGCTATAGCCACGTACTACATACATATTGCTGTCAACTACGTAAGAACACTTTGCTGTTGTTGGATCCAAGAGCTGGCAGGCTATAACACTGGTCTGTGCAAACTCCACTTGGTAAAAGGGTGAAGATGCCTGTGAGTAAATACAAAGGTTGTTGAGCATCAGCGACAAAGTACTTTGTCTTTCCGCTTCTTTTTGTGAGCATAATTGAAACAGTCGTTGTCGAGTGCCACATGCGCACACACCGTTGTCTGAAAGAGCTGTATGGTAGCACATGCTTTGAAATTGACATTCGTTGCACAAAATCGATGAGCGCGAAAGTTGCAAATTGTCGTCGATAAGCATACAGCTCTCTTGCTCACCCTGCATACAATCTTCGTTTACAAGACAGGAGGAGCTGCGCAACTGAGGAATTGCACAAGTGCATATGGACGTGACGTAATCACACGCATAATCTTGGATGTTGGGGTTGGTCTGCGCAGGGCACGCCCCGCACATGATTGTTTCTGATGAAAGCGAGCTAATTTTACACGTATCGGCATCATTGCACGACAATTGCTGATTATCTCCGAAAAACGTTACGTACGCAGACCAACAGCGTGTGGGCATGGGGAGTGTGCCTGTCGTGCTCGAGTCTTCAGCAACTTGAGAGGGAAGGGTACAGATATCGCGCATGTCACTGCATTCACCGAGAAAGCTGCTCAGGGTGTCAAGCAGTGTTCTTGTCCACTCTATAAAATCATATAGCTCTTTGGTAGGAATTCCAACAGCTCTAAGTGCATTGACAACCATCTTCCAAATGTCGAGGGCCCAAGCAAAGTAATCTAATACAAACTGGGCAATTGGACAGAGTATTGCTGCCCAAATGCTATTGTAGATCCAGCGCACAATCACACACATTGCCATAATAATCTCCTTCAATGTACTTCCAACGCCTCTACTCAACGCAAGTTCCATAATAGAGCTTCCAATCTGCTCTACAAAGTCTCCTATAATTAACATGAATGCCGTAATTTCTGTTAATAGAGCTTCCGCTGCTGCTTGCACTGAGTTGGTTGCTGTAGAAGCAATACTCGCTGCTGCATCTACTGTGACAGCGAGGAAGACTTGAAGAAATCGAAAGCAAACGCGTATGCCGTGGTACGAAAGTAGTACCAGAGCTCGTTTTCCCTCACGAAACGTTTCGAGAACTATGAGAAGGGGGGATAATTTGACAGAGGAGCAGTGCTGAAGAGCATTTTCGTTAGCGTTTTGCTGTTCTTTGACGCCATTGGAAGATGATGATCCGAGAGGACACGACAAGCCTGCATCCTCGATGTAGTAGCGTTGTACCGTGTCAGACACAAATTCCTGTTCTTGAAGATTGAATGTGGTGGGGGAGTAGAAGAAATCAGACTCTTCGCAGATACCAGCAGCCTGACACAGATAATACTCTGTTCTTTGTTTCCAAGCAGCCATTTTCAAGCAAAGGTTCTGCGTTTCTGCGTTGATGAGACAAAAGTTTACTGATGGGGAGGAGGGGGCATCTTCATTTATGGATTGTGTACACGCGCTAACTCTGCGACTGGGATCCAGCCACACATCTTTTGGCACCGACCCAGTACACACTCCAATGTCGACAGAAGCATCCTGTGACGGGCCAACTTGAGCTTTTGCAGTGTGTGGACAGAAGACCCAGTTCCTGCTCCAAAGAGTATCAGAAGAAGGTATGACACTGACAGGTACTGTTAAGTTCGTGAGTAAAGAAGGCATAAACTCACCACGGCGCATGCATTCGTGGTAAGACCCCCCAAACCCTCCCCCCCCACACACAGCTTCTTTGAGACTTTGACATGTGTTGTTCGCACCACACAGCTTTCTGTGTAGATGTGCAGCAATCAGACGCTCTGTGCTGATTCTTTGCGGTCGTCCAAAACTAAGTTGTTCACGCGCCTTGAGGCTTATTGGAACACTTTGCATCAGGCGTGTGAGCACCTGTGTGAGATTCGCTTTGTGACACGATGTACACCGAGTTTTATGAGGATGTATTTGGGAAAGAGACCTCGCTGCTTGCGAGCTCTCACTCACAGGAAATTTGTGGAGATGTGTGCTGCTGTCTGCAGGAGAAGACATGTTCTGTGCAAGCATTGAGCATGTAAGTTCCGCGTTTGTTGTATGTGAGCACATCTGCGCTGAGTATACTGCTCCAGGCATAGGATCAAAGGTCATTGTGTTATTAATAAGTTTTAAGCGCGACATGTGACACACTCCGTTAACTTGGCGCGAGGCAACAGCCGGTTTTCTCGTGCTGTCTACATCATAGCCCCGGTGCACTCTAAGGCCAAACGAAGGAAGTCTGCGTGTAACCACACATCTTTCACTGCGAGTGGGTATGAGTATAACGATCATCATAACGATCATCCTCAACATTGTAAACTTTGGCAACATTGTAATCACAGACGTAAATATGCTTCATGTTTTTATCGTTTTATCACTCATTGAAATCACTCATTCAAATCACTCATTGAAATCACTCATTGAAATCACTCATTGAAATCACTCATTGAAATATGCGCTCTTTGACAATGATCTCTCTTCGCATTTTTGCATAAATGTTTCTATGGTATTCGTAAACTGCAAACTAAACTTGCTTTCTATGTCGTTGTGTGAACAGTCTAGAAACAGTGGTTTGGTCATACAATGTGAATGCAATGCTACCATCAGAGCTCGTGTGTTTGAGACGGGCACAACATTATCTTGCTCGCCATGTATAAACTGTATCGGACAACAGACGTCTTTTATACGTGTGATGTTTGGTAACACCAGTTGATCTAATCTATTTAGGATGAATTCCGGAATGTTATTACTCCCGCTCAAACATCGAACACCACTGGCAATCGGGGCTATGAGGACAATGCCAGCCAAATCGTAACACACAGGCTGCGATGCAGTGTAGATAGCTGGCGTTGATCCCAAAGATTTTCCAATTATAAAGATCTCATGCATCTTATGGTTTAGATGTGATAATGCGAAATCCAAAAGTGTCACGGCGGCATCATTCATCGAACTTTCACTACAAGAACCTGTGCTAAATCCGTAACCAGGATAATCGCATGTGATCACATTCGTTTTTGTCGAATCAGCCAACCACTGGCAGTAACTTTTAGATGTGTGTACATCTTCTGCGTTGCCATGAAAACAAATTATCAAGTTTTTCGTGCTCTTGAAATCTTGAATGCTTGTATCTTTGTCAAAGGGACATATAAGCATAATGTGTATATGATTTCCCGTTACGGTGCGCACAAGAGAATTTTTGGAGTCTTTCCTCCATTGAATGCCAGTTGGTTTTGGAGGTGGTCTGAAGATAAGAGGATTTGTAAGCACGTCAAACATTTTTGCTATGTTCTTTTATAGAATGATTGTTTTGAATTTTTTTTAGTTTTAATTTTTGTTACATTGTACTTGAAAGATTTCATCCAGTACATGTACACTAAATGCGATTGTTCGCAGGCAATGAAAATTCTCTTCTTCCCGTGTCCGTCCCTTTGATACAGTCATTTGTGGAAACCGAAGATGTGTTAAAAGCGATGAGGAAATACATCAAGCCTGATGGTTTCATCGAAAATATGTTTATTGAATTTGAGAACACGAAAATTCCCATATGCAGCCAACATGAATGCCGCATTGTTGCCCACATGGCAGCAGCCTACCACAATTCCTGTCTTGCTAAAACTCTTTCTTCAGAGAAAGATTTGTATGGGAATGCCTACACACCACAAAACACTCTCGACAGCGAAGACAAATTGTTTTGGATGAAGCAAGATGCAAAAATATCAAGTGAAGAAATTACAAACAAGAAAACAAACAAGAGACAATTTCAAAAACCACACAAAAAATCACACCAAGCAGACGACAGTTGGGACGAAGACGTGCATGGAGAAAGAGTTGTGTATGACACAACATACGAAATGAACGAGAACCTAGTTCCCTGGCTAATGCGGCCAGGTGAATGGGAGGATAAGTACGGCTTATACTGAGCTACTGAGCTTGCTGATACGGAGCTTTCTCTGCTATAGCTTTCCGTTAATTTGATAATCCGTTAGTCTAAAAATCCCTTAGTCTAATAATCCGTTAGTCTAATAATCCGTTAGTCTAATAAAGAACTATGTCTGAACCGAGCTGATACCTTCGTCAACGATCCATTTGTAGTACATTGGCATACGACGCTTAAAAGCTTTGCTCATTGTCATGCCCTTCTGCGACGTTTGGTGCTCCCTTAGCTCCTTCTCTTCCGTCTCTTCGAAAAGGGTGAACAGATTGTTGATTTCATGCTCGTTGTACCTTAACTTCTCCAAGGGGAAAAAGAACACTTGCGGCGTCTCAATTCTTGACATGATCTCTGGAACTGACAAGAATTTGATGTTTGCACGCTCCTGCCAGACTGTCTTGAACCAGGTCTCCTCGAGTGCAATCTGTGCGCGCAGACGCGAAATCACTTCGGCAAGAACCTGCGGGCATTTGTGTTTCACAAAACCAGACCGATCTTCGCCTTCCAAAATAGAGCAAAACCTGTATTGTCTCTGAATAGCAAATAATGGATCATACTTGTACTCTATAAAAAGATCGTCTGCGTTGAGGCGAGTGGAGTGTTCTCTGAAGTATCCACATGCGCCCAACATTTCCTCCACATCATCACGGGAAAACTCGATCACTTTCCTGCTTGTCGATTTTGATTTGTCCTTTTCCTTTGGGCAGTACCTCGTGTGAAAACGAGCCAAATATAGCTCCTTGTCAATCAGAATGGACCTGAACCCGAAAAGAGACTTGTTTGGTAAGATTTCCAGCATCTCCTTCTTCAAAAGTGTTCCAATGTACGCGATTGCTCGGTCATTCAGAATTTCTCGCATGCGGTGTTGCAATGGTCCGTCATCGAACAAGGCAAGTTTGCGCGCTCTCCTCTCTGGGGAGAAGAACACGCCCTTGAGCTGCGCCCTCACGGTCGCGCCGTGGATGCTGTTACTAGAGAGCGGGTCTGTGGAGAAATTCTTCTCTTTGGGTGTAGAAGGACCTCGATCGCGGCGTTGACGTTTACCTACTGCTTCCTCTTCCTCCAACTCGCACGTGCGCATGTTATGTCCAAGCTTCCCGCACTTGCTGCAGACTTTCTTGATCTCTGTCTTCTTGATCTGGATCGGGACCGGCTCACTGTCAGCCCAAAAGACAGGCGTCTGCGCAAGGTTGATTTGCTGACTGTCACCCAAAAAGCGAGGCGTCTGCTCATTTGCTGCAGCCATTTCCTGTGCTGAAGCAGCTTGAGAAAGAAGGTTTAGGGTTAGATTTTCCAAGGGTCCAAAAGCGAGGCCTGTCTGTGGCCCTTGAAAGCCGCTGAACGCGCCGAACATTGCTTCTATGATGTCGGCCTGGGACGCTTGGTTGCCGAAGCAGCTTTCTGGTGCACCAGGATCGCTTTCGGAGGGCACGGCCCAGGAAGCGTCGTTGCCCAAGGAGCTTTCTGCTGCACGACGGTCGCTGTCGGAGGGCACGGCCCCGGCAGCTTGGTTGCCCAAGGAGCTTTCTGCTGCACGACGGTCGCTGTCGGAGGGCACGGCCCCGGGAGCTTGGTTACCCCAGCAGCTTTCTGCTCCACCAGGATCACGGTCGGAGGACAAACACTTATAGAGCCAGTCACCACAGTAGACACCTTCCTGTGCCATACACGCGCCGACGTTGTTTGCCATTGTTTGTGCAATCCTCCTCGTCGAGCCCTCTGTAGAGAAAACGAGCCCCGTGAACGAAAACGTGCCCCGAAAACGAATGACATAAATACATGGTTCGTTTGTGAAAACGTGCCTCCGGAAACAAAAAGGGCCATGTTTCGTTTGCGCCCCCCACGTTTTACTACACAAATACATGGTTCGTTTGTGAAAACGTGCCTCCGGAAACAAACAGGGCCATGTTTCGTTTGCGCCCCCCACGAAAACGTGCCTCCGGGGCATGTTTCGATTGCGCATTTCCGCCTACACGTTTCCGATTTCCAGGGATTGCAGTTTTTACTACACAAATTGACACGTTCTCGTGTTTCCGGAAACGAAAAAGGGCCATGTTTCGTTTTTGAAACATGGCCCAAACATGGCCATGTTTCGTTTGCGCCCCCCACGAAAACGTGCCTCCCCGAAACGAAACGTGCCCCCGACATTTTTTTATATTTTACTACACATTTTTGCCATTTTACTACACGTTTTGTACAGAAATCCATTTTACTACACATTTTTACTACACGTTTTTGTACAGAAATCCATTTTACTACAGATTTTACTACACGTTTTGTACAGAAATCCATTTTACTACACGTTTCTGTACATAAATCCATTTTACTACACATTTTACTACACGTTTCTGTACAGAAATCCATTTTACTACACATTTTACTACACGTTTCTGTACAGAAATCCATTTTACTA
>Ga0208226_1000053_pt1 | contig 38457 bp, 33 predicted proteins | sample LakMenE18May11ns_FD_150713 | JGI IMG/M metagenome (GOLD analysis project Ga0208226, IMG submission 150713) | Freshwater microbial communities from Lake Mendota, WI - 18MAY2011 deep hole epilimnion ns (SPAdes) | ecosystem: Environmental > Aquatic > Freshwater > Lake > Epilimnion/Euphotic zone ... | reverse complement strand
CCCCGGGATAGCAGCTAGAATTGATAAAGCTATCACCATTGAAATTAGTCCAAATAACCACTCTATTTTTAAAACAGTCCAGAAAAAGAAACGCTTGAGAGGGCCTCGTTTTATGGTTTCTAGGCCTGGTTGAAGTTCTACGTTAAGATCAGGAAGTGCAGGTGGAATTTCTATTTCGGGTGGTAATGGGGGAGGCAGTAGCGAAGGTAATTCAGGGGGGGAATTCGGGTCAGGAAGATTCATAGTCTGGGGTCTTGTATTTGTAAAGTTTCTGTTAATGTAAACATAATTAGGAAGTGATCATATTGGCTAAATGATATCATAGAATGGAGTGTTGGACTAGGAGTTAATCGTTCTATGCTTTTTCGCAATCTGTTTTTTATAGTCTTGGTTCTTGGAGGGGCTGCAACGCTTGTTGCAAATCTTATCCCGCCTAAGCATGGGTTTAAGCCCACGCCCACCAACCCCGAAGTATTTCAGAAAAATGACTTTTTAGAAACAGTTTATCGTGTGAATGCCTTCTTCGAGCAAACTTGGCTAAAGAACAAGATTCAACCTGCAATGGAAGCTGATGATTTAACCATAGCTAGGCGGTTGGCATTGGGGTTGATGGGAACGATTCCCTCGCTAGAAGAAATTCGTCAGTTTGAATCGCGCCCCGAGGGCGAAAGATTAACCTGGTGGATTGATCATGTTTTGCAGGATCGTCGCTTTGCAGATTACCTTGCAGAAAGATTTGCAAGGGTTTTTGTAGGAACAGAAGATGGCCCATTCATTTTGTTTCGAAGGCGTAAGTTCAGTTCCTGGCTTTCTGACCAGATCACTATGAATGTTCCTTATGACCAAATAGTCCGCGAGGTTATTTCAACTGAAGGTATTTGGACCGAAAAACCTGCGACCAACTTTATCACAGTTACCGCTCAAAATGATAAGTCAAATCAACCAGACCCCGTCAGGTTGGCAGGCCGCGTTACCCGTGCCTTTCTTGGCATCAGACTTGATTGCGCTCAGTGCCACGACCATCCATTTGCCCCTTGGAAGCAATCCGACTTCGAAAGTTTTTCAGCCTTTTTTGCTCAGACTCATGTCGGTTTTCGCGGCGTTTACGATGGGGCAGGGGAATACACCATCGATGATAAACGCAAAGGCATCAAGCGAACGATTACCCCAAAGGTTTCCTATGCACCACATTTGCTTCCAGATGAAGGGGCTTTAAGGTCGCGCTTATCTACCTGGGTCACCCATCGGGAGAATATTTATTTTTCGCAAGCCGCAGTTAATAGGATCTGGGCGATTCTATGCGGTCAGCCTTTGGTTTCGCCTGTCGATAATCTTGAAACCGAAGGGGTTGTTCCGCCTGCATTAAAGATATTGGCTGAAGATTTTGCCTTGCATGGGCATGACATCGCACGATTAATACGGATCATCGCAAGTACTAAAACATACAGAATGCAAAGCCTCTCCGGTAATGATGATTCTGTAAATGCAGAGAAATTATGGGCCCAGTTTCCCCTAGGCAGACTAAGGCCAGAACAGGTTGCTGGTAGTATTTTGCAAGCATCTTCGGTTTCTACCATTGATGCAGAGTCTCATATCCTTACCCGCTTGGCACGGTTTGGCGATCAAAATGATTTCGTTAAGCGCTATGGCGATAGTAGCGATGACGAATTTGATAACCGTGGTGGAACCATCCCTCAAAGGTTGGTGATGATGAACGGAAAACTCGTATCGGAAAAAACCAAAGGCGGTCCGTTTTCTGCAACCACACGCATTCAATGGCTAGCACCCAGCGATGTTAAATCCATCGAGGCGGTATTCCTTACTGCGCTGACAAGACGACCCACTGCAGAAGAGTCAGATTTTTTCGAACAGAATTTGAAAAACCACGAGGTATCCAAAGGTCAACAAATACAGGATCTCTTCTGGGCTTTAATTAACTCTACGGAGTTCTCATGGAACCATTAGGGCGTAGGCCATTTCTAAAAACCACCGCAACCCTCGCTGGCGCTTCCTGGCTGACACCCGTAGGCCAATGGCTTGCTCGTGCAGCGGATGGCGATGCCCCTGGTGCGCTTCCCCCAAAAAAATCCGCACAAGCTGTAATCGTATTGTGGTTGCAGGGCGGGCCCAGCCAACTAGAAACTTTTGATCCTCATGCTGATTCAACTATCGCAGGGGGTACAACTAAAATCGCCACCGCTGTAAAAGATATTTATCTGGCAAGTGGCTTCGAGCGGTTAGCGGAAGAGATGGGTTCGGTATCGTTGATTCGTTCCATGATCAGCAAGGAAGGCGATCACGAACGCGGTAGCTATAACTTGAAGACAGGGTTTCGCCCTGATCCCACAGTGGTTCATCCATCCCTTGGCGCAGTTGCCTGTCATGAGTTAAGCATAGGCAAAGCGGAAATCCCTAGGCATGTGAGTATATTATCATCGCAATGGCCAGCCCGCGGCGGCTACTTGGGTGATAAGTATGATGCGTTTCAGATGACGGATCCAGCGGGGCCGGTACCCGATGCCCAAGCTCATGTGGATTCTAATCGGGAAAAGAGCAGGCTTAAAAGTCTTGGAATAGTGGAGCAAACTTTTGCAAAAGGGCGCAGCAAAAGGGTTGAAGAGACCCAGCATAAAAATACCACAAACGCTGCACTTAAGATGATGACCTCCGAACAGTTGAAAGCTTTTAATGTTTCGCTTGAGCAACAATCGGTTCAAGATATGTATGGCGATACTGCCTTTGGAAGGGGATGCCTTGCTGCGCGAAGGCTGGTTGAATCTGGGGTTCGATGCGTGGAAGTCACCCTCAATGGTTGGGATACTCACGCTAATAATCACCAGTTTTGTAAGACGAACTTGAAGACACTTGACCCTGCATTTAGTGGGCTTATTCGTGATCTTCGCCAGCGCAATATGTTGGATAAAACGCTAGTGCTTTGTATGGGCGAGTTTGGCCGTACACCTTCAATCAATCCTGCTGGGGGCAGGGATCATTGGCCCAGCGGGTTCAGCATTGCCTTGGCGGGTGGTGGCATACATGGCGGGCGAGTAATCGGTGAAACTGATCCCGAAGGAAAAGCGGAAGTGAAAAACCCTGTAAGAGTGCCCGATCTTCATGCCACGGTTTTTGATGCTCTTGGAATCGACTACGATAAGCTAAATCAAACCCCGATAGGGCGCACCGTAAAGTTTAGCGAAGGCAAGCCTGTACGAGAATTGCTAGATGCGTAAGGTTTAAGCAGAGCTGGAAGCGTTAGCGACGGCGGTCTATTCTTTTTGTTGCTTGTCTTTCTGGATTCCCCGCATTTGCGAAGAATGCAAGCGTACCGCAGGAGAACTTCGGTCCCTGAGCTTGTCGAAGGGCCCGCGCTACTTGGTTACCTCGCGCCTTTTTCTTATTTTTACTTCCCCCAACTCCCAACCCTCTTCCCTCCGGTAAAAGGGCCCTTCGCTTCGCTAGCCCGGGTTTCTATTTTCCACCGCTTTTATTTACTGCCTTCAAGCCCACCCACTGCGCTGGGTGGGTCTGCCTTTTACACTCGCATCAATCAAAAACAAAAGACCCATGGAGCGCAGTCCATGGGCTTTTCAATACTTCCTTCCACTTCATCACATCGCCCACAAACAGAAAACAATTAAGCCCACCCACTGCGCTGGGTGAGACAGCCTTACCTTGCTATTTGTTTTTCTGGATTCACCGCTTTCGCAGAGAATGACGAAAGAAGTACCGTATCACTCTTGCAAATATTTAAACCGTCGCTCACGCATCCGGCTCTGAAAGATGTGTGTGATTTTTGATTCCGTGTTTTTCCGTGTCCTTCCGTGGCAAATGCTTCTGCTTATTCTTGGTGTTAATCCGTGGCTAATCTTCTGCTTTCTTCTCCAACCATCGCTCACGCATCTGGCTCTAAAAGGCAACTTTCATCGATAATTTTGTTAATTAAACAAGAGTGGGGAGCTGCAAATTTAATTGCCACTCCCCACTCTAACAAAAGAGCATCATGCTCGGTTCAGCAAATGATTAAGCTGCAAGCTTAACCATAACCTTGCTAGCCGCCCTATCCCTGGCAGCATCAACAAGACCGCGGAATACTTGGATATCTAGCCCTGATGCGGTGCCAGAACCTGGGTGCCATTGCACTCCAACTGCGTACCAATCATCAGAATTAGATTCGATTCCTTCGACCACGCCATCGAGCGCCGTGGCGGTGATTTTTAATCCCTTGCCCAACTTTTGGATCCCTTTTCGGTGTTCGCTGTTTACAACGATTTCGCCTTCGCCGTAAATGTCTGCCATTCTGCTGTCAGGTTGAACAAGGATAGCGTGGCGCAAGCCTCTTTCAGGTGGGTGTTTGTGTTGTAGAGCTTCGGGTAGTTGTCTGGAAAGGTCTTCGAAAACGGTGCCTGCAAGGGCCACATTTAGGGCATGCATACCGTGATCAATTCCTAGAATTGGAAACTCATTTTGTTTGCAATAAGCGCAAAGTTCTAGAACTTCTTCAGGTAGTTGTTCGAGGCCGTCAAAGCCAGAAACTACCACACCTTCGACTTCGGAAAGTCGATCTTTCCATTTACCCGTTGCGCCAAAGGGAAGAAGAATGGGGTCAGCATCAGAGGCTTTAAGGCATGCAGTAACACCTGCGTCCCAAAGTCCGCAGCCATGTTTGCGATCGAGTGGATGACGATCGACGCCGTAGATACCGATTTTAGTTAAGTTTGCTGGGATAGGCTTAAGCTGGGTCATAACAGGAATCCTTTCCAAAACTGACAAAAAATAAAGCAGGTAAATAATCCATTAACCTGCATCTGATCAACCAACGAAGAAATAATTATGGTTATCTTGCAGCTGGAAATCCAGAAAAAAATTGAAAAAGAGTGATATATTTTGAAAAGGTATGGTTTTTTGGCTGAAATCGTGAGTAAATAATTTGGATTTTTATTTTATTAGCTACTTATTAGGGTGCAATTGTTTCTGAGAATTATCCAATTTAATGGTTGATGGCAGTCTTAGTCTGGGATAGAATTCTAAATAAGTCTGGTTTTACTTTTTATGCGTTTTGTTATCTTTAAGGAGATAAAGTTATGAATTTTCGTGGTCAAATAGGAGCTGGCTTGATGCTTGCAATCGCTATTAGCGGTGTGTATGCAGCAGAGCCGCTTAAATCTGGGCCTGAGGTTGGCAGCAAAAAAATCAGTCCATTCCATCCGTTGAATGTGACTGGATCTGCTGCAGGTAAACCTCAGTGCCTTGTCTGAGTTAATGGTGGCAACCCGGTAGCTATGATATTCGCACGCAATATTGATAGTTCCCTGACCAGTTTGGTCAAAAAAATTGATGCAGCTACTAAAGAAAACTCCTCTGCCAAAATGGGCAGCTTTGTTGTCTTCCTCGCTAGCGAGGATGATGCAAAGAAAATGGAAGTGTCTTTGCCAGAGTATGCCAAAAAAGAAAATATTAAGTCTGTTGTTCTTGCCATTGATAATGCTGCTGGCCCACAAGGTTACAACATTGCCAAGGATGCCGAAGTTACCGTGGTTCTTTACAGCAAAAAAACTGTAAAGGCTAGTCATGTTTTTCGTAAGGGTGAACTGAACGAGAAGGCTGTTGAAGCCATTGTTAAGGACATCCCCAAGATTCTTGAAAAAGATGAAAAGAAGTAATCTAGGGCTTTAAGTTGAATATTTAACCAGACTTACGCCGTTATCTTTTTGGTAACGGCGTTTTTTATTTAATTTTGAATAATAATCTCTTCCCATTTACGAATTGAATCTAGGTCCAATACTGTTTAGGTATGTTTTATGCAATCCGCTTGTGATTTGATAAAAAATGATTTGATCGAAGCCATTAGGGTGCGCGGGAAAACCGATTCTTACATCGACAGAAGTGAAGAACGGGAAATCTTGCAGTTTGCTTTGCAAAAAGGCTTGATGTTGGATCAAGGTCATCAAGTCCTTCTTGAAGTGTGCGGGCAAAGCAATTACATCATGGAAAGCCACTTGCTCGAAGATCTTTTGGAGCAAATTAAAAGCTTTGCCAAAGGAGGTAATGGCCTTACCGAAAAGTTCTTTCTTGAACTCACCAAAATACTTCTTTCCAACTCCAAAGGTTATTTACAAACCCAGAATGCCCAAGAAATGATCATTGCCTTAATTGAGGATAATGGATTTGAAATCGAAACAGGGTTTTTTGGTTACAACTGGTTCTTGAAAATAAAGAAGAGCCTAAAACTCGCCTAGTTTTTTTGTAGTATTCATTTAGACATCCCTGCCAGCCCTAATAATTATTTGAAGTTGAGATGCTGTATAATATTTGTTACTATAATCTTGCTGCCTTATTCTTCTGAATATGCCTCTTTTTCTGAATCTTTAACCGGGTTTTTATGAAAATCAAACTGCTAATGTTCATCAATACGATTGTTGTTTTTGCATCACAAGCTTATGCATTAGAACCAACCAAGGTTGATTATGCCTCTCAGATCAAACCCATTCTGGTGAAGAACTGTATTTCTTGCCATGGGGTCGAAAAGCAAAAAGGTGGATTGAGGTTGGATGCGGGGGCCTCAATTATAAGGGGAGGGAACAGCGGCCCGATTTTGATTCCCGGTAAATCCAACGAAAGTAAAATTCTTCATGCGGTAGAAGGGAAAGATCCTGAAACCAGAATGCCCCCGATGCCAAAAGCTTTGATTTCTAAAGAGCAAGCAGCTTTGATTGCAACATGGGTTGATCAGGGGGCCTTTATTGCCAAGCAGGATTTGGTTGCAAGTTCCGTTGTCAAAAAAACGCCCAGCACTCATTGGTCTTTTCAGCCGCTTGTAAAACCTATCGTTCCTTCTGATAATTCTGTTGGATGGGCGAGGGCGCCAATTGATGTTTTTATTTATGAGCAGATGTGTAAAGAAGGATTGAGCCCTGCGAAAGAGGCTGATTCTTTGGCGTTGTTGAGGCGTGTTTATTTAGACCTTACCGGTATTCCGCCCAGCCACCTTGAAGTTGATGCTTTTTTAAACGATAAGCTTTCTGGTGCCTATGAGCGCGCAGTAGACCGTGCGTTAGCATCTCCAAGATATGGTGAAAAATGGGCTCGTTTCTGGCTCGACCTCGCCCGTTATGCCGACAGCGATGGCTATGAAAAAGATACAGGAAGGCCCTTCGCCTGGCGTTATAGGCAATGGGTGGTTGATGCGCTGAATGCAGATATGCCATTCGATCAGTTTGCTATCGAACAGCTAGCAGGAGACTTGTTAAAAAACTCTAATGCAGAGCAAAAAGCTGCGACTGGTTTTCATCGAAACACGCTTACCAACAAAGAGGGTGGGGTAGATCAGGAGCAATTTCGGGTTGAAGCTGTTGTTGATAGGGCAAACACAACTGCAAAGGTATTCCTCGGTTTGACTTTGGGTTGTGCCCAATGCCATGACCATAAATACGACCCTATAAGCCAACGCGAATACTATCAATTCTTTGCATTTTTTAATAGTGATACGGAAGTAAACATTCCGGCAGCACCATTGCCAGGCGAGCAGGATATGTTCGCAAAGAAGATGCAAGAGCATCAATCCAAAGTCGCTGTAATCAAGGCAACTTTAGAGGCAAGAAAAAAAGAACTTGAGAAAGATTTGGACCAGTGGGTGGCGAAATTAAAACCCGACGCCCTTCCTGTAAAATTAAAACCTGTGATTGGTGTAGAGGCTTCCAAGCGAACGGATGTCCAAAAAAACGAACTCATAAATCACAGAGCTTCTCTGGATGAAAAAGCAAAGGGTATTCAAAAGCAAATTGCAGATCTCGAAAAAGCTGCACCAGCTCCAACCATGGCACAGGCCTTGGCATTGGGTAAAGAGAGGAAAACCAATATTCATATTCGTGGAGATTTTCTGCGCAAAGGAGTTGAAGTTGATCCAGAAACCCCTGCAGTGCTTCCAACGCCCATGTTTAAAGAAAAACCTAACAGGTTGGACTTGGCCCAATGGATTACCGATAAAGAAAATCCCCTGACACGCAGGGTTATTGCTAACTGGGTTTGGCATAAGTTTTTTGGCAGGGGAATAGTAACCACACTCGAGGATTTTGGTACGCAGGGGGAAAAGCCTTCCAACCCACAACTACTCGATTATCTTGCATTTAGCTTGGGTGAAAACAATTGGAGTTTGAAATCCCTGCACCGATTGATTGTTACCTCTGCGGTGTATCGGCAATCCTCGATTGTCGAACCTGCGAATTTAAAGAAGGACCCTTACAATGTTTTTCTTTCAAGGCAGCCGCGGGTCAGGCTTGATGCAGAAGGGGTCCGGGATGTGTTTCTTTCTGTGAGTGGGTTGGTTGATCAGCGGATTGGTGGGCAAAGTGTGAAGCCTCCGCAACCTCCAGGCATTTCCGAATTAACTTATGCCAATGCGGTTAAATGGAATGAAAGCACAGGATTAGATCGGTATCGCAGAGGTTTGTACATTTGGTTTCAGCGAACAAGTCCCTATCCAACTCTGATGCTTTTCGATGCGCCAGATTCCAATATCGCTTGCGTGCGCAGAGAGCGATCCAATACGCCTCTTCAAGCGCTTGCGTTGATGAACGATGTTGCGTTTTATGAATGCTCTAAATCGTTAGGGTTAAGCTTGGCGAATGCTGATCTTCCGCTTGAAGGGAATATCCGCAGGGCCTTTGTAACCTGTTTGTCGAGGTTTCCTAGCGAGTCTGAAATGGTGCAAATGAAAAATCTTTTTGATCAATTTAAAAAGCATTATGGCTCAAATGCTGATCAAGCGAAGCAGGTTTTGGGCAATGGTACTGATTTGAAAGGTGATGTGGTTTTGAGTGCGACATGGGTTGCGTTTGCCCGGGTACTCTTAAACCTTGATGAAATTATTGTTCGTGATTAATCCAGATGAAAGACGAAACTGCGATGATACGATCTCAAAAATTATTCGATGAATATTGCCTGCAAGGTAGAAGATCTTTTCTTACTAATCAGGCAAGCGGCCTTGGCTTGCTTGCAGCAGCAAGCTTGCTAGCAGAAAACAAAGTACAGGCAGCGGGTTCAGATTTATCACCCTTTGCAATCAGGGCCCCCCATTTTGCACCCAAGGCGAAATCGGCTATCTGTATCTACCTTGAAGGTGCGCCAAGTCAGATGGATTTGTTCGATCCCAAGCCAAAGCTAAAAGAATTAAACGGCCAGAAACTGCCTGATTCGATGACGAAGAATGTTCGGTTTGCATTCATTCAAAAAGAGGGTGCCCGAATTTTGGGCTCTCCAAGAAAGTTTGCAAAGCATGGCGGATGCGGCATGGAATTTAGCGATTTTCTGCCTCATATTGCAACTTGTGCGGATGATATCGCAATGATTCGTTCTATGCATACGGAGGCGTTTAATCATCATCCTGGGCAATTGATGATGAATACAGGCACTCCAAATTTTGGTAGGCCTAGCTTGGGTAGTTGGGTGAATTATGGCCTTGGTAGCCCTTCGCAGAATTTGCCAGGCTATGTGGTGCTGAGTGCGGGTAGGGGAACAAGCGGTGGTACCTCTAATTGGTCTAGTGGTTTTTTACCCACTCCTTATACCGGTGTTCTTTTTCGTAACCAAGGCGAACCCGTTCTTAATTTAAATAACCCCTCGGGGTTCGATAGAAGCATTCAGCAAGCTAGCATTGAAGGTATTAAAAACCTGAATGCACTACGCAATGAAATGGTTGGAGACCCAGAGATAAATAGTCGTATTGCGAGCTATGAACTTGCGTTTCGTATGCAATCTGCAGCTCCTGAATTGATTGATCTAAAAAGCGAAACAAAACAAACACTTGATGCCTATGGGCTAGATCGTGATGAACCAGAACTTAAAGCAAGCAGGGGCGGTGGCAAAGGTCAGTTCCAATCCTTTGCAAGCAACTGCCTTTTGGCTCGAAGGTTGGTTGAGCGAGGGGTTCGATTTGTCAGTTTGTTTCATGCCTCTTGGGATCATCACAGTAATCTTGATGCTGAGTTGAAGCAAAATTGTTTGATGGCAGATCAACCTGTTGCAGCATTAATCAAGGATTTAAAGCAGCGGGGGCTATTGGATTCAACCTTGGTGATTTGGTTGTCTGAATTTGGTCGAACGCCTTTAGGAGAAAACCGGGGCGGTTCCGCTAATGTCACCGGGCGCGATCATCACCCATTTGCCTTTACTATTTGGATGGCTGGTGGCGGCATAAAGGGCGGTCAGGTAATTGGTAAGACCGATGAACTTGGCTGGAATATTGCAGAAGACCCCATTCATATCAATGATCTTCATGCTACATTGCTACACCTTTTTGGCATGGATCACTTGAAGTTGTCGTATAAATTTCAAGGCAGGGATTTTCGACTTACCGATGTTGCAGGCAAGGTTGTAAACAAGCTGCTTGCATAATCAATTGCATAACTATTTAAGGTAGAACATGAAGAAGATCATTCGCGATGATGCCCGTAAATTTGCTTTCGATTACAATGATAAGCCGCTTATCCATGTAAAGGCAGGCGAGAGATTAGAAATCGAAACTTGGGATGCAGGCAGTGGTTTTTTTAAAAGCTCTGCTGATAAAGCTATCCCAGGAAATCGCCCGGGTTTTGATCGGGTTCCACCTCTTGCCAACCCTATTGCGGGCCCGGTTTTTATTGAGGGGCTAGAGCGTGGTGATACTCTTGTTGTAAATATTCATGAAATTGAAGTCGAAAAAACTTCGTGGGTTGCAATTGGACCAAAAAGAGGCCCATTGGGAGAATCCACTCGTTGGCCCGAACTTTCTAGCGAATACACAACCATGGTTTTTAAACACACAGTTGGGCCAAGTGGCACAACCATGGATGGTACTCTTCATTTTAACGATAAAATTTCTTGGCCCATTACTCCTTTTGTTGGAACCCTAGGCGTTGCACCTGATCGCGAAGTCGCAACCAGTATTGATGGGCAGGGCGATTGGGGCGGAAATGTTGATATCCGCGATTGCAAGCCGGGGAACAAGGTTTTTCTTCCTGTTTATCATCCTGGTGGCCTCTTCTATCTTGGAGATGTTCACGCCAGCCAAGGCGATACCGAATACACGGGAACTGCTGCAGAAACTCAATCAACGGTCCGACTTTCCTTTGATATCATCAAAGGAAAAAGACCCCCCGGTATGCGCATTGAAACTCCCAGTTCGATCATTGCGATTCATGCTTACAGGCCCTTGGAAGAAGCTGTGCATCAGGCTACCATTTTTCTCATGGATTGGTTGATATCGACCTATGGCTTTTCACCTGCAGATGCTTATTGCCTTGTTAGTACATGCCCAGATTTTCGAATCAATGTTTATCAAATGTGCAAAATCGGCAAACTAAGTTATGTTGCAGGGGCGGAACTTCCTAAACGCTATCTTCCCAAAAGTTGAAGCAGGTCTTCCAGCGATTGGCCTTCCTTGATTTCGAATGTTTGTATCCCCAATTCTTTTGCTGGGTGAATGTCGTTTTCTGGGCTGTCACCCACCATCAGAATTTTCTCAAATGAAATTCCCGATGATGTTTGCAGATGTTCAAAGAAATGATTGGAAGGCTTTTTATAACCAACCAGCGAACTGATGATGAGCCATTTGCAATTGCATAGTTCTGGTTTGCTTTTGACAATCGATTGCAGTCTGAGGTCGAAGTTTGATGCGATTCCCCAGTCAATTCCAGCATTTTCAAGAAACTTAAGAATAGGGATTGTGCCGGGATAAAGGTCCCAAGCGTTGGGCTGGGCATAATGTTGGAAAAGATCTTTGAAGATGGGAGTGGTGTTTTTTAGATCGGGAAAGCATTCTGATACTATCAATTCCCAGCGTTCGAATTCTCTTGCTTCATTCGTTTTGCAATCTAGGCTCACATCTTTCAATTCTTCGTTTTTAAAAGATTCGTAAAACAGGTTTCGAATACTATCCTTGGAAATAGTAGAACCATGCTTGTTGCCATAAAGATAATAGGTTTCATCAACAGGTTTTGCTGGTTTTAAAATAGTTCCGACAGCATCAAAGAATACTACGCTTGGTTTTTTTATCATGTTCATTGCTCATCAAATTTCGATTTAGACTCATGCCGTTCCGTATGAGAATCATAGGATATATTCTGGCGAAACTCATACCTGTTATACTACAGGAATAATTTCGACAAGGCGGTTTGCCATGGTAAACTATGGCTCATGAATCGTTTGTTTTTTTGAAGAAAGTGCTAGGAGAAGAAGATGGCAAAGACCAAGGGCGAACAATTTGCTGGCGTAACGGTGGCAATCATCACCCCATTCAAGAATGGCGAAGTTGATTATGTCGCTCTGAAAAAGCTGGTCGATTGGCACGCAGAGCAGGGCACCGATTGTATTGCACCTGTAGGCACAACGGGCGAATCTCCAACCCTTGACCATGATGAGCATGACAAAGTAATCAATACTGTTGTTCAGCAGGCCGCGGGCCGTTTGAAAGTCATGGCAGGCACCGGTTCAAACTCAACCAAAGAAGCAGTCCGCTTGACCAAGCATGCTAAAAAAGCTGGCGCTGATGGCTCACTCCTTGTAGGCCCCTATTACAATAAACCAACCCAAGAAGGGTATTATCGCCATTACAAAGCCGTTGCTGAAGAAGTTGGCCTGCCTATTGTTGTTTATAATATTCCAGGCAGAACGGGTTCTAATATTTTTCCTGAAACAATTATCAGGCTTGCAGAATTACCTCAAATTGTTGCAATAAAAGAAGCTACAGGCAGTATGGATCAGGCAACTCAGATTGCATGTGGATGTGATCTCACCATTTTAAGTGGCGATGATAGTCTTACTTTGCCTTTGATGAGTATTGGTGGAAAAGGTGTGGTTTCGGTGGTTGCCAATATCATTCCCAAAGATATGAAAGCTTTGGTAAAAGCATTTAACGATGGCAAACTTGAAGAAGCCCGAACCTTGCACAAGAAACTGTTTAGCCTTTGCAAAGATCTTTTAGGCGTTGCAACTAATCCTATCCCTGTAAAAGCAGCCATGCGACTACTGGGCCGTGACACAGGCGAAGTAAGGCTACCCCTGTATGAACTTGATGAAGCAGGGGTAAGTAAAGTAAGTCAATCCCTGAAGACTTATGGTTTACTTTGAGAATCAATCGCTATCGGTTTTATGCCGGTAGTGTTGACGGGTTGGTTTTGAACAGCGATGGCTGGCGGATTAGTTTCTGCCAGAGGTTCAATTTTCCAATCGTCGTAATAAACAGTTCCCAACCCTGTTAAAGCCAGAGTGACATTAATCACACCAGTATTAGGCACCCTGCGATAGAAGGTGTAATGGCGCCAATCTGTAGCAGCGGTAAGTCTGATGCCCAAGGGTTCGCCGCCTGCAGAGTCAAAGAATAATGCACCATCAGCAGAGCCTTTAATTTCCCTGGGAATCTTAACCCAGCCCGAAATACGCACAAGGCTACCTGGTTGCATTTTAACCGCAGGGCTATAAATGCCTAGAAAAGCGCGCTCTAATGCTGCTGGAGGTAGAAGAGGATTTTTTGGTGTAATCTGGAGCATTAATGATTGCTTGCCACTTCTTGCAGCATCGGCAACCCTGCGAGCCGTTTGATTGATTTCATCTAGAGAGGGCACTTCCTGTACCACCCAACCTTGTGGAACTTTATCTGCAGCAAGTTCAAAGTCACCATCAGGCAAAACATTTTCTAAAAGCTTTGCAGCTTTGATTTCTTCCCAAAACTTGTAATGGTCGGGCAGAGAGAAAAAGCTGATTGAATAAGGAGTAGCGACAGGGGAATCTAGATCGCGCAAGGCTTGTTCCCAAGCGGTTCGCATAAGAATGCGCAGAGGCCTAAGGGCCCGCTGTGCTGTAGCATAGGCTTCAGCGTATTCGCCGTTACGCCTATGATTAAGGCTTTCATTGATATATTCACGCGATTTCTTCAAAAGCATTTGAGAATCAGCAAGATGCTTGCCTGAAGATTCAAGCTTAGTTTGGACCGTTATAACCTTGGTGAATTCTTCCTCTGCCAAGTCGTGTGCCCACTGGGCAGAAAGCTTGGCCATTTTTCGTTGCAGATCCTGCCAGCGAACTACCAACCCTGTAGGGCTGAGGTCGGAAGTTAATACCACGGGCGTTGCTAGGCTGAATTCTTTGATTGTTACTTTAATCCCGCCCACCACGCGTTTCCAAGGGATAGATTTAACTTGCCCGGGGGTAACTTCCCAAGCTTGGCATCCAATCGGTGCTTGAGGAATGATAATGGAAAGTTCGGTTGCGCCGCCTTGCGGAGGTACAAACTGTGTACCTTTGCCCATCCACATGGGAAGGACGAGAATACCCTTTTCGCTGCGCAAAATTGCAGCTTTAACATCGGGCAGGGAAGTATCAACCCAAGTAGGTTCTTCGGTTTCAACAAGAATGGGTTCAAGTAATTGAAGCTCTTGGTTTAATAATGCCAAGGCGAGTAGGCGATCCCTGCCGCCGTGGCTGTCTGCAAGGAATTTGTCGGACCAAAACCCAACACCTTTGCAGCCTGCGCCAATGGCAGCGTAAGTCAGCAACCGTATTTGTTCGGGGTGTGGGCCGCTGGGTTCATCAATTTTTGTTTGTACATCTTTCGCAGAAACATATTGCAGATACCAGTCGGGAAGGTGAGTTTGTATCCAAGTCCAAGTGTAGGTACCGGGCTGTGCCAGCCTTCTTTTTTGCAACAACCAATCGCGATAAGCGGGGAGTTCCATGGTTGTGAACAAAGGCCAGCGGTGAGCACCTAACATGATCTGATCGACACTACGCGAGTAGCGTTGGAAGCCATCCCAGACATCAGCTGCAAGCGGCCGCGTTGGGTCTGCGTTTCGTAGTGATTGCGCAGACCTACTTACCAAACTGTTTTTTTCAAACTGAAGGTTGCTACCCAGATCCCAGCAAAGCACTGCTTCCTGCTCTAGAAATCTAGCAACTTTTTTACCCACGGCCTGCTGGCTTGTAAGTTGGGCTGGCACCCCGTTCGAATCGTCTGCGCCTGGAAGTTGCATCATGGGAACAATCCAAAACCCTTGATTTACAGCTTCTTCTAAAGTGGAATTAGCAACCGATTCATCTAGCCAAACCGTGTTGAATCCTGCATCTCTTAAAGTTTTGAGTGGGGTACCTGTATGCCTGATGCCCCGCAAAAAGAATTTTTGCCCGCTAACTAATAACTGGGTACCTTTAAGCTGCACTTCAGAGCTACGGCGTGTAAGGGTTTTCCCCGGAACTTCTTCAGGAGTTTTAGGTGAAGAGGAGGCTTTCTGCTCTAAGACAGGGCCGATTTCCATGTCATCAATCCAGACATCGGTCTGCCCAGGACCACCATATAAATTCAAAAATAGGCGATCCACATAAGCATCTGCCATTACAGGGTCTCTGCCTGTTTCAGCACGATAGAGATTCACTTGCTCGCGTAATCTTTTCATGGGCTGACGCAATGTGAGTTGTTGCCATCGCCCGGTTAATTGGTAAATGTCACCTTTCATGGTGAGTGTTAATGGCTGGTCAAGATTCTTAGGGTCGCGCTCTTTGGGGAGAACAACTCTGCAGAAAAGTTGCATCCCTGGTCGGTTGGCTTTCACCCAAAGACTGATATTGAGTTCATCGGTAACCTGGGCCTGTCCGAAGTCGTAAAAGAAATGAGCAAATTGGCCATTTCCTGCAGTGAATTGAATGAGTTCGCTCTTCTGTCCGGTGTGGGCAGATTCATCTGAAAGTTGATGTTTAATTAGTGCGACACTAGCATCGGATTTTCCCTGTCGAAAGAATGTTTCTTTTCCTTCAAAGCCGAATTGCAGTACTTGTTGAGCAAATACAAATACTTTCAAACATAAAAGGAAAATAAACACGCCTAACCATTTTGATAATAAGCTATGCCTCACGGGGCACTCCTTACCGACTGAGGTAAATTGATCAACAATTGCCTAGGGCATAGCAAATTAAAACGATTAGGCCAAGCGCAACCGTAAAAGTTAAGCGTGAAAACAGGGTGAATGGGCGGGCAGGGAGGGCTCTTGCAGGTATTATTAAGGTTAAAATTTTGTTTTTAAATGTTGGCAGACGATATCTCGTTGAGGCACCAACTTTATTTTGAGGCATTACAAGTTTACATTTCGAGAATAATTTATGAAGAAATATGAAATTTTTCTAAGATTTTGCTAGGAATTTGCTCTCATCGATTGCATTCTAATACATATAGATAAAGGCCAAAGGGGCTTTTGTTTAAAACAACTTTACTGTTGATTTATTACTGTTCGAAAGGAAGACTACTGTGAACAAGTTCTACGCTTTGATGATTACCGCTGGTGTGATTGCTTCTGGTGTTGTTGGCTGTGGTGGCGAAGCCCCAAAGAAAGAAGAAAAGAAGAGCGCTCCTGTTGCTCCTGCTAAGAAAGAAGAAGGCAAGAAGGAAGAAGGCAAGAAAACTGCTGCTCCTGAAGTAAAGAAGGAAGAAGCCAAGAAGGAAGATAAGGCTCCTGAAGTAAAGAAGGAAGAAGCCAAGAAGGAAGATAAGGCTCCTGAAGTAAAGAAGGAAGAACCTAAGAAAGAAGAAAAGAAGTAATTTCTTGATTTTCTTTTGATCGTTTGTAATCTTTATAAATATATGAGCCGAGTCGTTAGCCCGGAAGACTCGGCTTGTTTTATACCCGGGCGGTATTCCAGGTCTTACTGGATTAACTCAAAGGATTGTGATCATGAAAAAGATGCTTAGCACTCTTGCTCTTTCTGCATTTATTGCTGCTGGTATTACCGGTTGCGGTGGCGAAGCCCCTGCTCCTAAGAAAGAAGAAAAGAAGGCTGCTGCTCCCGCTGCCCCAACAGGTGGCAAAGAAGCAGCTAAAGAAGCTCCTAAAAAGTAGTCTCTCTCCTGTTTTAATTTAAGGGTCGATTGGCTAATTTCCAATCGACCCTTTTTATTTGTATTTAAGGTAATTCTGGAAGGGTAAAATGAATCAACTCCTAAAATCTTTTTTGATTGCCTCAGCTATTCCTTTATTGATCGCTGGTTGCGGTAGCGATCGCGAAAAAGGTATGAACAAAGATAAGGGATTCCCACGAACCGAAACTACTAAAGTAGAAAAGAAAAAAGCGCCAGAAACGAAAGCGCCAGAAACGAAAGCGCCAGAAACGAAAGCTCCAGATAAGAAATAGTCTCCTCTAAAAAACCTATCCTTGGCTACCTTTATCTAAGTCAATCCTAAGCAATTTAGGAAGATAAATGTTTTCTTTGTGCGTGGAAGTTTTAAAACTCCGAGGCGAGTTTTCTTCGCATTAAAAAATCATTCCCACCGTTAGGATGGTAAGAGCGCCGAGGAAGGCAGCAAAACCCAACGGGTATACAGATTCTTTGAGTACTTAGCGTCTTAGCGGTAAAGATTCTTGGTTTGTTAAAAGCATTCGCACCGTGAAGACGCTAAGAGCGCCAAGGAAATTAATCTAGGGCTTCTGTTATTGGTTTCTTGCTATGTATTCCGCCGCAATAAATATAAAAGTTTGGTGAACGAATAGGTTTTTTAAAGGTATTATAACAGAGATGTAAAAAGAAAAAGCCATCCGATTTAAACGGATGGCTTTTTGTGTTTATACTTTGAAAATGTTAAGCGTTGGATTCAGCAGGCCTTGAGCCAAGAGCTTTGAACTTTTTCTTCTCGATGCCTTCGCCAAAGATAAGCAACAGTGGGCTGGCAATGTAAATGGAACTGTATGTTCCCACAATAACACCAACCACCATAACAAAGGCGAAAAGGTGAACACCTTCACCACCCCAAATATAAAGAACCAAAACCACCAGCCAGGTTACGAAAGAGGTGAGAACTGTTCTGCTAAGAGTTTGGTTAACACTATCGTTAATCATTTGGAATGAGAGTGTGGGGTTTTTGCCACGCACTTCCCTGATGCGATCAAAAACAACAATTGTATCATTCACGGAATAGCCTACAAGAGTAAGCAGCGCCGCTACCGCAGGTAAATCGATTTTGAACTCCTGAAGCATAAAGAAATTGCCAAAGAACGAGCCATGGAGGTAATGGCATAAAGCAATAGCACCCAAAGTGAAGAACAAGTCATGAATAAGGCAAAGGAGTGCGGCAAGGCCGAAGGTCCAATTTCCGAACCTGAACCAAAGATAAAAAACAATCGCTGCCCAAGACGCAACAATGGCATAAAGTGCGCGTTGCTGAGTGCTTGAGGCAAGTTGTGGATCGAAGTTTTCAAGTCTTTCAGGCTGAGCTTTTGAATTGAATTCTGATTGAACGGATTTCAGAGTTTCTTCAAGAGCGGTAACACTGGCAGGTTCAGGTAATTCGAGGGTCATTTTGTTGAATCGACCATCTTTTTGCTCGCCTGCGGGATCCAAGCGCATTTGCCTAGCAGCCGTGGTGAGGTTTTTCTTTTCAAATTCTTGTCGAAGAATAAGGCTGATTTGTGCCCTGGAAGCATAGCTATCAAATTCGAGAGAAGCATTCATGCCATCTTTGTCAACCGAGTATTTGGACAATTGGACGCGTTGTAAATCGCTGCCAACGATTTTATTGACTTCTTCAAGAACGATAGAAGGGTTTCGTTCGGTGGTTCGGATGGTAAAGAATTTGCTTTTGTTTCCTAGACTGATTTCCGGATTGGGCAGGAAAATCTGTTCGATGGAAATTTCAGGGAGGGTAGTCTTGGCGAATTTGCCTCTTAGCCAAGAAATGTCCTGCATGGAGGTGAGTTGCCCACTGTAAGCGGTACCCCCCTCGAAATCGATGTTAAGGCCACCTTTGTCGAGCCTGTAAATAAAGAGACCACCACCGATAACAGTAAGGGCCAAGGTGACGGAAAACATCGCCCGCCTGATAGCCATGAAATCGAAATTAGGATTCACGAAAACATGTAACATCTTAAGGTCGCCAATCCATCCCTTGAGCTGACATACATCGAATATTGTTCGAGTCATGAAAAGCGAGGTAAAGAGACTGATGATAAGCCCAAGTGTAAGGCTGATGCCGAACCCACGAAGCTGATCGTTGCCAACCACATAGAGAATGACTGCGGTGAAAATACTACTCATGTGGGTGTCAATAATTGTGGGGAAAGCACGGTCATAACCGTTTCTAAGAGCAAGAAGAATACTAGCTCCTTTTTCCCGTTCTTCACGAAGGCGTTCGTAAATAAGAATGTTTGCATCGACCGCCATACCGAGAGTAAGCACCAAGCCAGCAAGGCCAGGCAGGGTGAAAGTTGCTTTAACAATAACCATGAATGCGACGGTAAGAAGCAGGTTTGAGAGAAGCGCAATACAAGCGACAAGGCCTGAAAGCCGGTAGTAGAAAACCATGAAAACGATAACAGCGAGGAACGCAAAGATAATCGAATAGGTTCCAGCTTTAATAGTGTCATCGCCCAGAGTAGCACCGACAGTGTTCTCGCTTACAGGCTGAGGTTTTAACGTTGCAGGAAGCGCGCCCGCACGAAGAATCCTGACCAAGGTGTCGATATCAGCAGGTGTAAAGCTGCCGCTGATCTGGCCATCGGTACGAATCGCCTGATTAAGAACAGGGGCCGATCGAATCTGTCCATCCAAAACAATCGCAAGATGCCTTTTGAATCCATCTTTGCTAGCAGGCCTGTTACGGTTGGTAAGTTCATAAAACCGGTTGCCACCTTCAGCAGAGAAGCGGAAATCTACGGTAAGGTCGCCTTTGCTATCCATACCCCTTCGAGCGCTGGAAAGGAAGTCTCCGGTGATTTCTTTACCAGCTTCAGTGTTTCTTGTTAAAAGGAAGTATTCGTACTTCTTTTCGGATTCTCGATCCTTGGGCATTAATCGTTCAGGATTGGGAATGCTTCTGGAATAGATAAGGCAAGAGTTGGTTCCCGGTGCGGTGGTCGCTTCTTTATCTCGGGCGGATGCTACCTGCTTGAAACTCCCGCTTCGGACTGGATCGGTTTCAGCAGAACTATTAAGGCCAAGAGAGTAAAGTTCTTCTTTGCCAACTTCGATCCAAGAATAAGAATACTGTGCTCGATCGCCATTGATGGATGCATTGAAAGTAGCAAGGCCATTATCAGCCTTAGGCGCAGGAGGTGCATCACCATCGCGGGCAAGTTGTTTTAAACGAACTTGATTGGCAGGTTCACGAAGATATTTTTCTGCAGCAGCAATAGCTTCTTCATCATCAAGCCTGTTGGCAAGAATTCTGAATTCCAATCGTCCTTGCTGGGCGATTAGATCTTTGATGCGCTCAACTTCTTCAGTGGTGAGGCCTCGTTTTTCTTTACTTTGCAAGAAACGGTCCCGAATTGATTTGCTAACAGCTTCTTTTTCTTTATCTGGATAGGCATCTTCAACGCGGGCAATAAGCCGCATGATATCGCCACGGGGTACGGTCTGATAGTTAGTACCTTCTTTACCAGGGAATTCCTTACGGATGGTTTCCAAGATTGTTTGCCAAGCTTTTTCTTCAGCTTCGGATTGCTTTTGCCCGCCAGTTGGCAGAATGATTTCTACCCGCGGTGGATCACCCTGAATGGGTCGGATGGTAATATTAAAAAGATCTGCTGGATCAATACGCCTTTTAAGCGAAGCAGCAAGTTCTTCGATATTAACCTTGGTACCAGGTTCAGTCTTCTTGGAGTCTACCTCGTAAACGAGAATGGAACCCCCTACAAGATCGACCCCAAGGCGGAAACCACCCTGGCCGTTATCATACTTTCCGTAAGCCCATAAAAGCACAGCGCTGGGAATAAGGAAAGAAAGAAGACAGATGACAACTCTGCTTAAATTCTGCTTCATAATTTGAACTTTACATCATTGGCGGAACAAAATATTGTGCCGGTTCCCCGCCTTGAGAACTACGGCTTAGGAAGAGACTTTACCATTAGTTTTGGTTTTATGCTCTTCTTCGTTTGAAAAATTTCTAGAAATACTTCCTTTAGTCATACGAATCCGAGTGTTGTCATCAACCTTAAGGGTTAACTCATCCTCGTTATCGCTGACAGCAACTACAGTCCCATAAATACCTGCGGAGGTCAAAACCCGATCATTTTTTTTTATGGTGTTTAGCAGAGTTTTGCGTTCATTTTCCTGCTTTTGCATGGGTCGCCAAAGGATGAAATAAAATAGCACCAAAATACCCATGGGAAGAAATAAATTCATCCAAAAAGGCTCTGGGGATTTTCCCTCTGCCTGAGCCCAAAGCTGGATCGAAATTAAATTCTGAATCATGAATACCTCATTAACCTTTTATCATGCCTCTATTGGTTCTTAAGATGAATCTTAAGTTTATGCTTCAAACCGTGCAAGGCAATCTGCCCTGTACGATTCAAATTGACCCAACTCGATGGCATCACGTGCGCCCTGCATTAGTCTGCAGTAATAGTTTAGATTATGGATTGTGAGCAAAGTTGCCCCTAACATCTCTTCCGCCATAAATAAATGATGCACATAGGCTCTGGTATGGTGAACGCAGCAATAGCAGTTGCAGCCTTCTTCGAGGGGTTTTTCTGATCTGCGATGTTCGGAGTTACGCATTCTGAGTTTGCCGGAAGAAGAAAAGCCGGTGGCATTGCGTGCGTTTCTGGAAGGCATAACGCAATCAAACATGTCTATCCCGTTATAAACCCCATCTAAAAGGTCTTCTGGCCTACCAACGCCCATAAGATAACGTGGCTTGTTTTCAGGTAAAAACGAGGCGCTTTGGCCTAGTACCGCCACCATTTGAGCAGGGGTTTCGCCCACGCTAAATCCTCCGAGGGCATAGCCGGGGAAATCCAATTTAATAAGCTCCTTTGCGCAATATTCGCGAAGAGCTAAATTGGTGCCACCTTGCACAATACCAAAAACAGATTGGGTTGGGCTTTTAGCAGAGTCCCTGCATCTGGATGCCCATAAAATAGTACGGTCAACCGCTTTTTTTAATTGATCTAAATCGCATCCAAACGGTGGGCATACATCAAGACACATTGCAATATCAGCGCCCAACTTTTCCTGAATTGCGATGGCTTTTTCTGGGCTTAGATCAAGTAGCGTGCCATCCAAATGAGATCGAAACGCAGCCCCTTCATCTGTGATCTTGCAATCATGTGCCAAGCTAAATACTTGAAAACCACCGCTATCAGTTAAAATTGCACCGTTCCAATTCATGAATTTATGTAAACCACCCATGGCCTGGACAGTATCAGGGCCTGGTCGAAGAGCGAGATGGTAAGTATTTGCGAGGATAATTTTTGCGGTGGTATCAGCAATTTGTTCGGATGTCAGGCCTTTAACCGTGGCAAGAGTACCAACGGGCATAAAAACAGGGGTATCAATAGCGATACCCCTTACATTTAAAACACCCCTGCGAGCCGTTCCGTCTTTTTTAAGCAGATTAAAGGAAAGACTCATTCGAAAAATCCAAACAAGAGTAGAACTTAATCGCCTCGCAATGAAAGGCCCATCGCCTGCAATTTTTCACGAACTTCGCTAAGCGAAGTCATGCCAAAATTACGGGATTCAAGCAGTTCATCGGCAGTACGCTGCATGACTTCGCCCATGGTATTGATACCAAGTCGATTCATACATTTTCGGGCTCGAACCGAAAGCTGCAGATCAGAAATAGGCCTATTCATTAAAGCCATTTCCTGCTCGGTTAGATTTTGCGGGAGTCGGAAAACAGGTTCGCGTTGTGTGGAATCTTCGAGGGACTGGCCCAAACGAAGATTTTTAGCAACCAGCATTTCTTTGATTTCAGTAAGCGAGGTTTCGCCGAAGTTTTTACTTGCTAGTAATTGAGCTTCGCTAACTCGGGTAAGATCACCCAAAGAGCGAATATTCATCTTTTTAAGGCAATTACGGCTACGAACGGAAAGTTCGAAATCGGTAACAGGAACTTCAAGCACCTGATTGTATTTACTGTTATCGCGGTCTTCATCAGGGCTGTAGTACATGGTCTGAGCGGCTTGGGCATCTTTTAGATAAAGTCTGGCTTGATCATCTAGTGGGTCGGAATAAAGTGCAGTTTTGTAGCAATCAACTGCTTTATCAAATTTGTTGTTATCTTCGTAAAGAACCCCAAGGTTTTTGAGCACGCCCACATGAATGGGTGGGTGTTTAAGGCATTTTTCGTAAAAACCAATGGCTTCGTGATCATTACCCGCTTGATCATTTGCTTGAGCGAGGTGAAAAAGGGCCCCAGTGTGTGTTGGGTCTAATTCAACAGCCCGTTCAAGATGCTTGATAGCAGAGGCTTTTTCGCCTTCATCAAGAAATATTCCAGCTTTTTGGAAATGGAACTCAGCACTATGGCTGGCAAGTTCTTCCAACTTGATAAGAGTCGCTTTTGCTTCTTTGAGATTTTCTTTTTGACGCAGGAGATCAATTCGTTGGAGCTGAACTTGATTGACGTTATAACCCAGCTTTTCAGCTTTATCAAAAGCTTTGGATGCTTCTTCGATATTTTTGGTGGAAAGACATGCTTTTCCCAAATAAAAGAAAGCCAAGCTGCTTTCGCCATGCGTTAGGTTTTCGATGGCTTCGCTGGTATGGCCCATGAAATAAAGAGCGATACCAAGTTTAAGTTGGAATTTCTTATGACCAGGGGCTGGAGTGGTTTCAACTTTCTTTTTAAGAAGTTGAACTACTTCTTTTAAGCTTTTAAATTGTTGGTTTCCCTGCGCCAATCCATTACGAAGTTGCTGGACAGTGCCAGCATCGCAATCTTCTTTTTCTACCATCAAAGTTCGCAAGTCGATAAGCATTTGGTCAGCCATAAAATTAACTCCACAACGGAAACATCAAGATGAAGGTTGAGTAAGCTTGAGAGTTTCTGAACAATAAAGAAAGTCAAGCTTTAACTATTTTGGCCCTGCAATTCTTCAAAAGTAAATATATTCACAATAGGGCCATAATCAAGTGTATTTGGCTAGGTGTTGGTAAGGTAGGGTGAATTCACCCAAATCTTTACAAAATAGGGCGATATTTTTATGAGTTCGATTTCATGTTATGCGATGGTTGTTTCGGGGCTGGAAAGTATAGCTGCACGCGAAATCGAGTTGCTATTAGGTGCAAAAATCACCCGGAAAACTGATGGTTTGGTTACTTTTAAGATTGATGGCCCCGATCCTGATCTTTTTGACCTGAAAACCACTGAAGATGTTTTTCTTTTTGCTTGGGGTACAGATTCTCTTACTTATAGGGCGAAAGATTTAGAAGATATTCGTAAATGGACTGCAAAAGAGGGCGATTGGACCCGCCTGATTAGTCAACATCATGCTTTTAAGCCCAAAACTAAGGGAAAACCCACTTATCGGTTTATCACGCAAATGGATGGGGAGCATGGCTATCACCGAAAAGATGCGCAAAAGGAGTTTGCCAAGGGATTAGCTAAGTTTATTCCGCCAAACTGGAGAATGGTCGAGGATAATGCCTCGGTAGAATTTTGGTTGACCATTGAAGAGAAGACAGCTGTAGCTGGAATCAGGCTCACCGATAAAACCATGAGGCATCGAACCTACAAGGTTGCTCATCGCCCGGCTTCGTTGCGACCCACCGTTGCAGCAGCGATGGTCCGGATTGCAGAACTTAAACCGACGCACAAGGTGATGGATCCTATGTGTGGTGCGGGAACTATTCTTGGTGAATATCAGATTTTTGCAGAAGGATGGCGCGTGCCCCGAGAAGCGGCATGGGGGGGTGATATCGAGCAGGCGGCAGTTTTGGATGCCTCTGCAAATACCAGAAGGTTGGGGAAAATTTATCTGCACCGTTGGGATGCTCGCTGGCTTCCGCTTGATTCGTGTTCGATTGATCGAATTATTTGTAATCCACCTTTTGGTAAGCAGATTTCTTCAGAAGTGGACATCAATAAACTTTATCGCGGACTGATGATTCAATTTAATCGAATTCTTAGCCCAGGTGGCAAAGCGGTGTTATTGGTAAGTGATTATGCAGCATTAAAGGGTGCTTGTGAAAATGTAGGATGGGAACTTGAAAAGAAGTTCCGCACAGAAATTCTTGGGCAAAATGCTGTCATCAGCCTATGGCATAAGCCTGCACCAGAAGGTACACTGTCTGCACCGGAGGGCGTATTGCCAGTATCGAATGATTCACAAGGAACGGAATAAGCTATGGCTAATGATACGATTTCAATGAAGTGCGAACATTGTGGTGCTAACCTTAAGTTGCCCGCAACCCTTGCACCCGGAAAAAAAATAAAGTGCCCAAAGTGCTCAGGGGTTATCCTCGTTCAATCTGCATCCGCGGCACCATCTAAACCCCCAAAAGATGAGAAAAAAGCACCGGAAGCTCCGCCTAAAAAAAAGAGCAGTGGCGATGACGATGATGACGATGGCGCGCTTTATGGATTGCGAGATATTGCCAAGCCTGGGGAAGAGGTTAAATCTAAACCCAAGGTAAATTACGCGCTTGACACTTCAAACAAAGATCTTCGCGGGCCCGCGCAAGCAGCACTTTTAGGGCCTTCCAATAAAATTATGTTTCGCAGCATGTTTTGTGTTGCGCTTTGCGTTTTTAGCTTTGGTGTAGCAGTTTGGCCCTTTTTGTTTTCAGAGGATATTCTTGATTACAAAGAAACTTTGAAAGCATATTTCAAAATCGAGGTTGAAAAAGCAAAGGGCAATCCTGAACTCCAAAAGAAACTCTCTGAAAGAGGCAGTGGAATCGATAAGGATAACAAAAACGATATCCTTGCCCACAACGTTTATCCCGAAATTGCGGAGCGCCAAAAGAAAATGGGGCTTACCGACATCCCTCAGGGTATTTCCCTTCAACCTGCTGAGCAGGAATTTATCAAAGAAATTCGTACCAAGCAGGTTCCTTATCGCATTTCCTGGATTATTTTTTCCTTGCTTATCCTTGTTTACAATGCTGTGGAAGCGATGGCTGCAGTAAGAATGCAGGCTTTGGAATCTTATAACTGGTCAATGGTTTGTGCGATCATGGGGATCATTCCCTTTAACTGTATTGGCCTTTTGTCCAAGATTTGGTCTGTGGAAGTACAACCAGATCCCATGCAACTAATACCTGATGATGGGTTTGATCTACTGCAAATGTTCACGCATCCGCTGTTTTTGCTTTGTCTGGAATATATTGGCTCTTTGGCCATGGGTGCTATGGCTTTGCAGGTTTTATTAAAACCTGAAGTAAAAGAAGGCTTTACCTACAAAGGTGATATCTAATTTTGTTTTTTTTGAAACCCGGATAAAAGTAACTTGAACCAACCTGTGATTCTTCCAATCCAGGTTGGTGCATGCAGTGCAAGTAATAGGCCCTCTACAATAGGAATAGATTCTGCAGCCTTGGGTGTTGCAAGTTCGTAATGGGGCCTAAATTTTCCGCTGACAATCGAAATAGACAACGGTCTAGTCATCTCCAGTAAGCCTTCTTCTCCTTGAGTTGCACCCCAACCGCTTAGGCCAACTCCGCCAAAGGGGGTTGCAGGATGTGCATGGGGAACAATCGCATCGTTGATGGAAACGCTTCCTACTTTTAATTCTAATGCGACTTTCTCTCCTAATTCTTGATTCGCAGTAAAAATGCTTGCACAAAGGCCAAAGGGGCAGGCATTGGAAATACGTATGGCATCATCAATAGTTTTGTAAGTAAGCACGGATAAGACCGGGGCAAAAATTGCTTCGTTGCAGATCCTCATTTCTTTACGAACATTAATTAGAATGCAAGCATCGAAATGCCCATCCTTCCAAATATCTGATTTGGTAAGAGGCCATTTTAATTCAGCGCCTTCGATCATGGCTGCATAGATGAGGGGCAGGGCACAGTCAGCCTGTGATTCCATAAGAATCTTTCGAGGCTTAAAATTCTTTGCAAGTTCAAGTAGCTTCGTTGTCACTTTTTCCAACATGGTTTCTGGTATCAAGAACCTTCTGCTTGCCATGCAGCTCTGCCCTGCATTGATATTTGCAGCAAACCACGCTGCACTCACTGCAAGATCTACATCGCCATCCTCTAAAAGTAGCAAGGAATCGATTCCTGATAGTTCAAGAGTCGAGGGGATAAGCCTTTCAGCACATTTTTTTGCGATGGCTTTTCCTGTTTCAACGGAACCAGTCATAACTACGAAATCGATATTAGAATCGATAAGAACAGGCCCTGATTCTCTTGATGATGAAAGCTCTGTAAAAATGTTTTGGGGGAAAGTTGCAAGAATAAGTTCGGCCAAGATCTTATTAGTTTCTAGAGCATTTTCTGAAGGTTTCCAAACGACCCCATTTCCTGCCACCAATGCTTGGATGATTTGTACCCCATTAAGAAATAACGGGTAGTTCCAGGTGCCAATAATTCCAACAATCCCACGAGCCTTTCGATGCACTTTGGATTTTTGCAGGAACAACCACCATGGGTTGTCGCTTGAACGGATTTTTCTTGGCCTTAAAAGATGAGATGCGTTTTTTTCAAGGAATTTGCATGCTTCTGCAAGGGGCAGGATCTCGGCCCCCAGTGACTCTTCATAAGGTTTTCCGGAATCAAGAAACAATGCTTTGGCAATCCTTTGCCTGTGCTCTACAAGAAGGTGCCTGAATTTTCTGACTTTTTGCAATTTGTCTTGGATTAATAACTTCTCCCATTGGCCTTGGGAGGTGCGCATATGCAGCAATTTTTCTGCAAGCTCCTGATTATTCATAAATTGAATGTTCATGTAAATTATCTTAGGCGAGAATTGCCCGCAGGGCACGCCCGTTTGGAAAAAGGAACTGCATTCATGTTAAATCTTCTGGACATAAAGCCACTACCTCTTGCAACTGCAGGGCTCGATCCTGTGAAGGGGGAAATAAAATCCACTCCTGAAGATTTTGTTGTCGAGGAAATTCCTGCTTATGAACCTGCAGGGGAGGGGGACTTTCTTTACCTATGGGTGGAAAAACGTGATCTTTCTAGCCCATACATGGCTCGGAGCCTTGCAAAGGCGCTTTCAATACCATCCATGGAAGTTGGGATGGCGGGTTATAAAGATCGTCGATCGGTGTCAAGACAGTGGATTAGCGTGCCTGGGCATTTGGAAAAAGAGACCGATAAAGTAGAAATCGAAGGATTTAAGATTTTAAAGAAATCTCGCCACGGCAATAAGCTTCGAACTGGTCACTTGCATGGCAACCAATTTAATATTCTTCTTAGATCAAATATGGATGAGCAGAATCAGCAAAAGATAAAAAAACTTGTGGAACGGGTGACGGAGACAGGGCTTTGGAACTTCTATGGTGAACAAAGGTTCGGTAAGAATCTGGAGACATTGAAAATTGGTCTCGATTTGCTGGCACAAGATAAAGAAGCATCCCGAAGGCCATTTTATCTTCGAAAATTAGCATTATCAGCGGTGCAATCTGCGTTGTTTAATGAGGTTTTGAGATTACGAGTAACTAACAACACACATAAGAAAGTTTTGGCAGGCGATATACTTTGCATGCTTCCTCAAGAATCTAAATGTCATGCGCGCAACTTGCAGGAAGATCAGGACCGGGTGGATCAGGGGTTAATGGCAGTCACGGGCCCAATGCAAGGTTGGAAGATGTATCCAAAGCCTACAGAAGAAGCCTTGTTGTTGGAAACAAAAGTTTGCGAATCTTTTGGTTTTAAACAAGAAGTTTGGAAGGGGTTCGGGAAGTTTTTAATGGGTGCAAGGCGATGCCTGGTTTACCCTATATCAGAATTAAATCTCGGTTTTGAAACAGATGGTGTAAGGCTTTCTTTTTCTCTACCTGCAGGAGCTTATGCCACCCAACTAATTCGGGAAATAACTCAGCAAGATGCAGCCGAAGAGCCCGAATGTTAAATGATGTAAAATAGAAATTATGGGACAATAATTCTGGGCCTTACTTTACTCCTTAACTAACTTTTAGAACTTTGAAATATTTTTCTTGATGTATCTCCTTACAAGTGTTTGAATAATTTTACCAGCGTGACAACTTTAGAATTTCAGGATACAAATGGCAAACAAAGTTATTTCAATCGAAGACTGTACTGTCCCAGAAAAAATATTACTTGCTGCAAATCTGCTTGAAGAATCTGGCCAGACGCCTTTTAGTGCCGAAGCCTTGATAGTGATGGCATGGCAAAAATATCCCCGAACATTTGGCCTCAAGGGCTTTGTGGAATCGTACCCTGACTCCAACAAAATTCTTGCAAGTATCATGGGTGAAAAAGGGTTAGCTCGTAGGGGTTGGCTTGTTAAGACCGGCCTAAAAATGTATGCCCTTACCAAAGATGGTCTGGTTGTTGTCAAACGCATCCTTAAAGGCGAAGACAGGCCCGCTTCTAGGCAGTCCACTATTCGTACCAATAAAGAAACCGATCGTATTCTTCTTACCATTATGGATTCGATTGCATTTGAAAAATTCCAAGACGGGCGTAAACAGGAAGTTGCGTTCACCGATGCTTGCAAATTCTTCTCCATAGTAGATGGCATGAGTGCAGATCAAATTGATGCAAGAATTAATTTGGTTTTAAAATGCCTGCAAAATATGGAGCATCAGATTGGGTTGGGAAATGCCGTTCTTAGCACTGGGCAAAGTGTTGCGATGGTGGATGTTGTACTGTCGATGGAAATACTCAAGCACCTTGAAGATAAATTTTCCAGACACTTCAATCTTTTAAAAGTACGCGCAGCGAAATAGTCTGACCTAGGCGGGCTTCTTTTTCTTCATGAGAGTTTTAATCCCAAGGCCTGCACCGGTTTTGGGATTTTCTTCAAATCTCATCTGCGAGCTTTCCACATACTCTTCGTTTATTTCAAAGCTTATCCATTTGCGTCCGAGTTTTTGACTAACCGCACCCGTCATGTTGCTTCCTGAAAAAGGATCGAGCACCGTATCGCCTGGGCTTGTTAAAAACTGCACGAAAAATTCTGGAAGTGGTTCGGGAAAACGCGCAGGATGAATTGTCAACCCTTCCTGCCTGCACCTCTTGATATAAGAATCCGCAGACCTGCAATTAGGAATTGAGAGCATGTTTGGAGGAATTGCACCGCCATTATCCTTCTGAAAGTTGGGCCCAATTTCATGCTGTGAAGGTCTCATGGCTGTATCGTATCCATCACGTAATAGGCGTTTCATGGATTTACTGTAGGGCTTTAGAACCCTACGGTTATCTGCTTGTGGCTCTTCAGTTTTAGAAAGCCACCAGACCATGTTGACGGCATCTTTCACACGAGTTCTTCGGATGGTAACCCACTCTGCTGGGGTGGGTAATTTGCTGGGATTGTACCAGTAGAATTCCTGCGCTAGATGGAAGCGCTGACATAATTTCAAAATCAATTCGTATTGGAATAAAGAGCGGGTACCTTTTTTCGGATTCCAAGCACCTGCGAGATCCATCACAAAGGAACCATCAGGTTTTAAGATTCGTTGAATTTCCCAAGCGAAGGGAAGTATCCAATCCACATAGGATGCTGCATCAACATTTCCGTAAGCCTTTTGTCTTCGCAGGGCGAACGGTGGAGAAGTTAGAACTAAAGAAATGGAATTATCTTTAACCTTTTTTAAAAGTTCCAAGGCATCCCCAAGGTAACATTTACCAAGCGATGTTTCGTAAGCCGGGGTCAGCCTGCTAATGGACATGCAATTATCCTGCGCTAGTCTTCCTTCTTTGCCTGATTTAACAGGCGTGGCTTGAAAAAGAATCAAGCCGGCGGGGGACTATAGCGCTCGCCAAGGAACTGTCTAGTGCGAACTGGATTACCAGTGGGAAATGGGTCCTGAGGGGACTTTGACAGGGCATTCCAGATCGGGCCAATTTGGTTCTGGCCTGATTTTTACGAGTTCTTCAATCTGATTTGCCAAGTCTTCGAAGTGGGCGGGGGATTCCAGTTGCACGAGTTGTTGCTGTATTTGGTGCCCGGGTTTTAAAACTCTGCAGTACCAGTTTGCAACTTTACGGAATGCCAGGCAGGAAAACCGTTCGCCCTTATGTTCCACCAGCAGCCTAAAGTGCCTACGCATGAATTGTAATCGATCCATCCATCCCGCATGGGCGCATGGTTCGCCTGTTAAATCCCAAGTTGATAATTGCTGGAATATCCAAGGGTTGAGCAGTGCCCCGCGCCCAATTGCTATTCCTGCACAGCCTGTTTTTTCAAACATAGCCTTGGCATCTGAAACTCCTTTGACATCTCCGTTTCCAATGATCGGGATTTTTTCTACAGCTTCTACTACACTTCTTATGCCATCAAGATCTACGCTGCCCGAAAAACCTTGCTCTCTGGTTCTGCCATGAATCGTTATTGCAGCAACACCTATTTTTTCAAATTCGCGCGCAAACCATGGCCCAGATAAATTATCTTTGTCCCATCCTAGGCGCATCTTCACCGTGACAGGTATCTTTACTGATTCCACAATTTTCTGAACCAGCGTGGTTGCATTTGACCCTTCGCAAAGCAATGCAGAACCGCCCCCACTTCTTGTAACTTTTCGAACTGGGCAACCCATGTTGATATCCACACTCGTTACCCCATAACCTTCCAACCATTTCGCAGCAGCTACCATGTCTTCTATCACATGCCCATACAATTGCACTGCAAACGGGCGATCAAAGGTGGAAGTCTGAATAAGATCCATGGTCTTTCTACAAGTGCGAATTAGCGCCTTGGCGTTGACCAGATCGGTGGTTGCATGCCCTAAGCCCCCTAACTCTCTTACAGAGGTACGAAAAGCTAGATTGGTGTACCCTGCTAGCGGGGCAAGCCAAAATCTGCTGGGAAGGGTCAGAGATCCTAATTGCATGGTTGCCATTTTAGTTTTAAGAGTTTCCATTAATGAACTTGTTGGGAATGCCTTCTAGAGAACTATCCGCATTAGGTTTCCACAAAACCGAAGCTTCGATTTTAGCGGCAAGCTCAAAGTCTTTTACGGTAATTCCGCCATGATCATGAGTTTTTAGTTTAACCCAAACCTTACCCCAAGTAATAGCCATATCTGCATGGTGCCAGGCAGCTTCACAAATAAAGCCGATGTTGTTAACCAGCATGAGGGTGGTCTGCCATCCTGCAGTGGTGTATTTTCGTTTAAGCCATCCCTCTTCAAGGTACCAACCATTTAAGGCCCGATTTGCAATTTCTGCAGTAACTTCAGCATCGGTGAATACTTTAAGTTTGATCTTATCCATGTCAGTCCTTGTTACTAAAGGTGGCGCCTGCTTGGTGCAAATAAACATTGTATCAATCATTGGCATGAATAGATTAATCCGCCTTGACTGAATAAGCCAATCTTCGGGATACTTTCATTCTGGAGGAATTGAATATGCGCAAAATAATAGTGATAGTATTGGCCCCGATATTAGTGTTGTTAGCAGGGTGTGGCAAACAGGATAAAGAAATCCTCGCAAACATCGGCAGGAAAATAACATCCAAGTTTGATAGTGCGGCTTCGCCTACACGAAAAAAACTTGAAATGGGAATTCAGGCCATGCGAGGGGAGATCTTGGAATCTTCAATTGAAGATTCGGTGCTGTTTCGGATTCGTACTGATAAAAATCTTAAAGATCAAAAGATTGAAGTGTCTTCTAAAGAAGAAGGCGTGATTTTATTAAAGGGAACGGTTCCTGATGAGCAGTCCAAGATTCGTGCCATTGAAGTTGCAGAAAACACTAAAGGTGTAAATAAAGTTGAGTCAGAGTTGGTGGAAAAGGTTTCAGATGATGTTGCGCCTAAAAAGGCTGTTGATCCAAAGGATGCGCCAGAGGTTAAAAAAGAAGCTAGTGAAGTAGAGAAAGTGCCTGAAAAACCAAAAGATCAGTTTCAGCCTTTTGATCCGAGCAAGGCAAATGAAAAAGGGGAACAAGATAAACCTGCTCCCCCTCTTAAATAGCTAAAGCGTTAAAGCTCTTATTACATATCATAGTTGCCAAGTCCGCCGGCTTTCTTTTCATCTTTGGGCATAGCAGCAACAAGTGTATCGATGGCAAATAAAAAAGGGGAGCAGGTTAAACCTGTTCCCCTTTTAAATAACTAAAGCGTTAAAGCTTAGTACATATCATCGTGGCCAGGTCCGCCGGCTTTCTTTTCGTCCTTGGGCATATCAGCAACAAGTGCATCGCTGGTAAGAAGCAAGGTGGAAACGCTGGCACCATTTTGCAAGGCAGATCGAACAACCTTGGTTGGATCGATAATACCTTCCTTAACCATGTCAACATAGCGGTCATTACGAGCATCATAGCCATAGTTGAAGTCCTTGTTATCAAGAACCTTGTTCATGACTACAGCGCCGTCCATTCCAGCATTGTTGGAAATCTGTTGGATAGGGGCTTTGCAAGCGCGAACCACGATGTTGTAACCAATAAGTTCATCGTGTGAAAGGCCCTTGCCTTTAAGGCCATCAGAAGCACGAAGAAGGGCAACTCCGCCGCCTGGAAGGATACCTTCTTGAGCAGCAGCACGGGTAGCGTGCATTGCATCTTCAACGCGGGCTTTCTTTTCTTTCATTTCGCTTTCAGTCGCAGCGCCAACATTGATCTTGGCAACACCACCGGAAAGCTTTGCGATTCGCTCGCTAAGTTTTTCTTTATCGTAATCGCTGGTGGATTTTTCGAGTTCGCGTTGAATGCTTGCAACACGAGCCTTGATTTCATCCTTCTTGCCTGCACCTTCGATGATGATGGTGTTATCTTTGTCGATCTTAACCTTCTTGGCACGGCCAAGTTGCTTAAGTTCAACAGCTTCGAGTTGGATGCCCAAGTCTTCGAATATAGCTTGTCCACCGGTCAGCTTTGCAATGTCTTCAAGCATTGCTTTTCTGCGGTCGCCATAGCCTGGAGCCTTGACTGCGGAGCACTTGAAGGTGCCACGAAGGCGGTTGATTACCAAAGTTGCAAGGGCTTCGCCTTCAACTTCTTCAGCAATAATCAGGATAGGCTTGTTGGTGCTTAATACTTTTTCAAGCAATGGAACAAGGTCTTTGTTGCTGGAGATCTTCTTTTCGTAGATCAGAATGTAAGGATCATCGAGTTCACATTCCATCTTTTGCTGATCGGTAACAAAGTAAGGGGAAAGGTAACCGCGATCGAACTGCATGCCTTCAACAAACTCATGGGTGGTTTGAAGTGCTTTGCCTTCTTCGACGGTGATCACGCCATCTTTGCCTACTTTATCGAATGCTTCAGCAATGATGGTACCGATTTCGTTATCATCGTTGGATGCAACAGTTGCAACATTCTGAAGATCTTTCTTAAGCTTAACAGGCTTGCTGTTTTCTTTGAGGCGTTCGATGATTTCTTCGACAGCTTTTTCAATTCCGCGCTTCATCATCATAGGGTTAACGCCAGCAACAACGGCTTTGAGGCCTTCGTTGAAAATTGCTTCTGCCATTACGGTTGCAGTGGTGGTACCATCGCCTGCGACATCGCTGGTTTTGCTTGCAACTTCGCGCACCATGCGTGCGCCCATGTTTTCATACTTATCTTCTAGATCGATTTCCTTGGCAACGGTAACGCCGTCTTTAGTTACCAATGGTGAGCCAAAGCTCTTTTGGATGATGACATTTCTGCCTTTAGGTCCGAGAGTAACTTTAACTGCTTTGGCAAGCTTGTGGATGCCTCTGCGTAATGCTTCACGAGCTTCTTGATCAAATGCGATTTGCTTTGCTGACATCTGTTGTCCCCTTATTAGCCTTTAAAAAGAATGAATGTTTTACTTTTGAAATTAGAAATACAAACTAGTCAACGACTGCAAGAACATCACTTTCTCGGAGGAGAAGAATGTTTTCGCCATGAGTTTCTTTGAATTCATCACCAGCCCAATTGGTGAAAAGAACCGTATCCCCAATTTTAACTTGAAGGGGCTGTCTTTTGCCATCGCCTAACAGTCGGCCTGGGCCAACAGCTTCGACTTTGCCGCGTTGTGGCTTTTGCTTGGCGCTATCAGGCAAAATAATTCCGCCCTTGCTCTTATCGCTAGCTTCAACTCGTTTAATAACCAGACGATCACCAAGTGGCTGAATCTTCATAAAATTACTCCTTTAAAAACACCGCACGACTCAAAATGAATAAGAGCTAGTTTAGTAGCAAGTTCCGTGCCTGTTTTGTGTTATTAGTGTATCTCATTGTTGTGTATAGGTTTATGTGTTGTAGCGTAGGTTAAAAGAGGGCGCATCCCTGCCAACTTTGCAATAGAAATCAGGGCCGTCTGTCGGTTTGGCAGGGTTGTAGCCTAATCTAACAGGCTACTCAGGCGGATAAATTTTGCCTAACTGGCTAGCAAACTCTCTTATTCCCTTTCCCTTCCTAGCAACCTCCTTAAAATAGAAGTAGTTCCTAAAATGGAGAGCTTATTTTGCAAACCTTGGTTTCGTCAAATGCTTTGAAGCTTATCAGCATTATTAAAAATATGGATGGCGTTGTCGTCGCACTTAGTGGCGGGGTCGATAGTGCAGTGGTAGCGAAAGCTGCTTTACTTGCACTTGGAGATCAGGCTATTGCAATTACTGCCGATAGCCCCAGTGTGCCACGCCACGATATCGAAGCAGCAAAAAAGCTGGCAGCAACAATAGGCCTTAGGCATCAAATTGTTTTGACCTCGGAGTTTGACAACCCTAATTACACAAAAAATGCAGGCGATAGGTGTTATTTTTGTAAGAGTGAGCTGTATGAAACAATTCTTAAAAAGCTTTCGGAATTAAATGCGCAAATAATATGCAGTGGCGCCAATCAGGATGACTTGGGCGATTACAGGCCAGGTTTGCAGGCAGCGAAAGAACGGGGCATTAGGCACCCATTGCAAGAAGCTGGTTTGGGTAAAAAAGAAGTACGCGAACTCGCTCAATATTGGAACCTCGAAGTTTGGGATAAACCCGCCTCGCCTTGTCTTTCCAGCAGAATCGCCCCCGGGGTTGCAGTAACTACAGAACGAACTGCCCGAATTGAAAAAGCTGAAATCTATCTTAAATCGTTGGGCCTTCGCGATTGCAGGGTTAGGCTTCATCATGATGAACTTGTCCGGATAGAGCTTCTTTTTGAAGACATTGCGAAACTCGCAGACCCCGAGGCTCGTAAAAACCTTTCCGAATATTTTCATGCACTAGGGTTCCGATTTATTACATTGGATATGGATGGCTTACGATCGGGAAGTTTAAACTCATTGGTTTCCCTTGAAGTTATGAAAAAGTACCAGACCAAAAGCTAGTTGGAGAACGAATCATGGATCCCAGAATAAAAGCAGTTGCAGCTCCAAAAGTGCTGGAACAAAGTTTTTTGGAAGCCCGATGCAAACTGTTAGACATAGCAGCAATATTGGATCGGATAACTCGGGGCGATGCTGCAGAACTTGTTCATCAAGATGTAAAAATCTCCCGCATTATTGAAGCTTTGAAAATCCTGCAAGGTACCTCTGCGCATAAAGCCGAGCAGATTCAAAAACTCTTTTCCCTGCCTTATGATGCAAATTGGGAAATTCCCACCCCCCGTTACTAACTAATCGAGGCATGAAAAATGCAGTATATCGACCCGCATATTCACATGATTTCCCGCGTAACGGATGATTACCACCGCATGGCACAATGTGGCTGCGTGGCCATTAGTGAGCCTGCGTTTTGGGCTGGCTTTGATCGTGGTTCTGCAGAAGGCTTTCGGGATTATTTTCACCATCTAGTGGAAGTAGAACCCAAAAGAGCAGCATTGTTTGGGATTCGACATTTCTCCTGGCTTTGCATCAATGCCAAGGAAGCAGAGAATGTTTCGCTTTCGCGTGATGTGATTGCCATGATTCCTGAGTTTCTGCAAAGGCCGAATGTGCTAGGCATAGGCGAGATCGGCTTAAACAAGAATACGAAAAATGAAGCAACTATTTTTCAGGAGCATATGGATCTTGCTGCCAAAACTGATGAACTGATTCTGATTCATACTCCGCATCTGGAAGATAAATACAAAGGCACACGAATGATCGTTGATATGCTTAAAAACGATACTCGGGTGAAACCGCATCGGGTATGTATCGACCATGTTGAAGAGCATACGGTAAAGCTTGCCTTGGATAATGGTTTTTGGTGCGGTATGACTCTTTATCCCACAACCAAATGCACTCCCGCTCGTGCGGTAGATATTATCGAGATGGTTGGAACGGAAAAGATCATGGCAAACAGTGCAGGAGACTGGGGCAAATCCGACCCTCTTGCTGTGCCAGAATTAATTCTTGAAATGCGCAGGCGAGGGCACCCAGAAACCGCAATTCAAAAAGTGGTTTTTGATAACCCGCTTGAGTTCTTCAGGCAATCCGCCCGCTGGCAGGAACCTTTCGCACTTTTAAACTTCTCTAAGTAGTCTTTGTTTTGAAAGCAGGGGCTCCATTGAATCAGGCGAACATTATTGCCATAGAAACTTCTTGCGACGAAACCTCGGTTGCAATATTCAATGACAAGCTTGAGGTCCTTTCAAGCGTAGTTGCATCGCAGTTTAAATGGCATGAACGCTTTGGTGGCGTGGTGCCTGAAGTTGCAGCACGCGCCCACATGGAACTACTAAACAAATCTATCTTACAAGCATTGCAAGATGCGAATATGCCTGTTTCTCAAATCAGTGCTGTTGCGGTTCATAACGGGCCAGGCCTTGCTGGGGCTCTTCTCGTGGGCCTTAGCGCTGCCAAAATGATTGCCCTTGGATTGAATGTCCCTTTGATTGCTGTCAATCATGTTCACTCCCACATCTATGCATGCAGGATGTCTGCAGGGAAGGATATTTTTCCTTGTGTTGGCATGGTGGTTAGTGGCGGGCATAGTATTTTGTTTGAATGCCAGACCGCATTGGAAATGAAAAGGCTAGGGGGCACCATAGATGATGCTGCCGGCGAGGCTTTTGATAAAGTTGCAGCATTGCTAGGTTTGGGTTTCCCGGGTGGGCCTGCGGTTGAGCGTGAAGCGCTTAGTGGTAACCCAAATGAATATGCGTTTCCCAAGTCTTTCTTTTATGAAGACCGCCTTGATTTTAGTTTTAGTGGTTTAAAGACTGCGGTGCTCTATACGATTGCGCCCCCAGGGCAGGCAAGGCCGGCAATAGTAGAATCAGGCAAAAAACGAGCAGATATTGCTGCATCGTTTCAAAAAGCCGTGGTCGATGTTTTGGTTTCGAAGGCTCTTCAAGCTTTGAAAAAAACCGGTTTGAAAAGGCTGGCAGTCGGCGGCGGGGTTGTCGCTAATCAAACACTCAGGCAAAAACTACTTGAAGATACTAAGCTTAATGGCATCGAGCTTTATCTTCCAGAGAAAAACCTGTGTACGGATAATGCAGCCATGGCTGCTCTTTCGGTGGAAGCATGGAAGCAGGGCATTTTTACAAGTCTTGATGTAGATATAAAGCCCACGGTATTCTGAGCTTATTCTTACCCACAATTTCTTTCAGAGCCGGATGCGTGAGCGCCGGTTAGGCAAGAAACAGAAGATTAGCCACGGAATGACACGGAAAAGACAGAAGCAGAGACACGGAAGGAAAACACATCTTGATTTGGGTTGATGATTGACTTCAAAGCCCATGGACTGCGTTCCATGGGGCATTTT
>Ga0208226_1000049_pt1 | contig 39625 bp, 46 predicted proteins | sample LakMenE18May11ns_FD_150713 | JGI IMG/M metagenome (GOLD analysis project Ga0208226, IMG submission 150713) | Freshwater microbial communities from Lake Mendota, WI - 18MAY2011 deep hole epilimnion ns (SPAdes) | ecosystem: Environmental > Aquatic > Freshwater > Lake > Epilimnion/Euphotic zone ... | reverse complement strand
GCCCGCAAAGAGCAACTCCAAGCCCGAGAGTATCAAAGGAGCTGAGCGTGAGAGTTCCAGTGATTGCGTTCTTCATGTGAGAGTGAATTCCACATAGAGGCGAGTTCTCGATTAACGTGGTGGTGGTTGAAGGGTGTAGAGTAAGAGTAGAGTGTTACTTTAGCGTCATCTCTCATAGTAGAACAAAATAGACAATAACCGGAAAGGCGTTTTTTAGTGGTAAGTTTAGAGCGTGTGAGATAAGCGATTTGTTGTTCAAGAAGAATGATACGTTGAAGAATAGAAGGATCCATAATATTATAAGAGAGAATTATTAAATAGAAAAAGTAATTCAATTTAAAAAAAGTATAACAAAAAATAAGTGGTTATAATATAATGATAAAAGTGAAAGCACTATTAGTGCCATTAATAATACTAGGATTGTTAACAATAATAGTTTTAAACATAAAAAGAGAAAGCAATGTGGAAGGTTTAACACTAGTAAACAATAATGTAGAAGCAGGAAAAGTATATGTAGAAGTAATTTTATGGAACGATGGTAAAGAACTAGAGTTTATAAACACAATATGGACAGATTTTGAACGAGATTATAGAAATATGCCACAAACAAAAATAGCAAGAAAGGATTGTAGAGACATGCTAGATTTTTTAAATACAATTCCAGCAATGAAAGCATTAATAGATGCATCTAACATGCATACTCCAGGGAATATTGAAAAAGACTTAAAAACGTTGTGCCCATGCGTGATGTTCTTGTTTCGCGACGAGTCAAACAATAGAATAATGAGAACGTTTACAGGAGCGCTAATAAAACAGCTTTTCACAAAAGAGATGTTAGAAGGTATGTTTAGAAAAATATATAATAGTCCATATAAAGATGGAAAAACAGTAAGCACAATATAATAAATCTCTCAAACTCTAAAAATTAAAACTACAAATTGTTAATAAGTAAGAGAGATTAAATGCTACTAGCATAAGGTTATATCACCGATTTCCGCTTTGCTAATAAGTATTAAATATTATAATATTTAACAATCAGAACTTAAAGCAGAAAAGCATAAAATAGTAAACAATTAGTGCTTAAAGAAGCATAAAATAGTATATAGAAATCTCTCAAAAAATATAATAATAAGTTAATATATATGGGAAAAGGCGGATTGCTAAAAACTTTAAGACCTTATAAATCAACGCTGTTAATATTTGCGCTGCTGTTAATAATAGCATTTAGCATATTTAATACACAAAAAAGAAAACTAATAGAAAATTTAGAAGGTTCCAAAGGAACAAAAGGAACAACAGGAACAACAAAAACAGCAGGAACAACAAAAACAACAAAAACAACAGGAACAACAGGAACAACAGGAACAACAGGACAACCACTAACACCTGCTATAAGGACAAACAATAAATATTTAGAAGTATTCTTATGGTATGACCCGATAAATATTGCAGGAAGACAAGGTGAACGAATATACTTATATGAGCAGCTTAAAAATAAATTTTGCGCTGTAAACAATCCATACGTTCTTTTTCAGACATATGATATTAAGGACTATGTTGAAGGCTATTTTATGACCGATCCTGCAAATAAAGATTTGAAAACCAACTACATGAGCGGAGGCGGAGGCGAACAGAGAACACAAGCAGAGTGGGAGAAATGGAAGAAACTTTTTAGTGATAACCAAGCTCCTATAATAACATTTTGTGTTGTGGATAGGAACACTAATCCCCATACACGAAAGTGTCTTGCTGGTGCCTGGGTGACTGTTGACACAACACTTGAACTTTTGGAGTTTATGCTAACAGCAAATATATATGCACAGCAAATTGGTGTGGCTATAGACACCCCTTCTCTTTCCAGCGTCACGGGCGAAACTCGCTAAAATTATAAAACATAAAACTAAACTTTATACTATTTTTTAAAATAAGTAAAATATTATATAAGTAAGAGAGAATTTAAATGCTACTAGAATCTGGTTATGTCACCGATTTCCGCTTTGCTATATAATCTCTCAATATTATACAAGACAAAGCTTAAATGCTAGACTATATAATGGTTAAATGCTAGACTATAATGGTTAAATGCTAGCCTACATATTACTATAACAATCTCTCAAAATATAAAAAATAAGTTTATAAATTTTATAAAATATTATAATTGTTTATATAAATGGTAAAACTAGGACTATTAAAAACTTTTAAAAAGTTTTTAGGGTCTAAGAGAGAATTAAACTATTTAATGCTAGGGTTAGCACTATTACTAGGATTGCTAATACTAGGGTTTAGCTTATTTAATAAGCCTATTCTAGAAAATGTAGAAAATATAAACAGGAAGCTGGAGCTAACTTTAATGAAGCCACCAACAGACAGCAGCGCAAATGTGGCATTCATTAGCTTATTTAATAGCATTAAAACAGACTACTCAAGCAACCCAAATATAATTTTTGAGGAAAAAATGTGTTCAGGGTCAATATTAGATGATTTTTTAAAAACATGTACCGAAGGCAATCAAAATTATACTAATTTTTTACAAGCTAAAGTGCCATCATGGAATACAAACTGTCCGGCGCTAATTTTAACACTACGCGACAACACTATGGTTAATACTAGTTCTGGTCGCACTTATATTAACGAACTAGGGTTTGAAACAGATAAAACCGTTATAACACTACAAACAGCAAAAACCATTATAGACAAAGCAGTAACAGATTATAGATTAACACCTCCTCCGCCTGTTACTCCTGAGCCACCTCCTCTTCCGCCTGTTACTCCTGAACCACCTCCTCTTCCACCTGTTACTCCTGAACCACCTCCTCCAACTCCGGGTCCGCCTCCACAAGTTCCAGACGCCATCGTTTCGGCACCATCAAATCCACAACCTCCAGTTACAACTCCACCAAATCCACCACCTCCTGTTCCATCAATTCAAACTAGTCAAGCATCATCGTCATACCCAGTTACAACAACTACAACAACAACAACGACAACAAGAAATACCCCATAATCTCTCAAAACTATTAACAGTTTTTTGCTACTAAGAACTGGTTATGTCACCGAATTCGGCTTTGCTATTAGTTAGGCAAATTATGACACTATTATTTTATGCACTATTAATGGTATTATTGAGGTTAATATGGGAGAGAAGGGGGGAGGGAAGGTTGGCGAGTGCACCTTTTTTCTCCTCTATACTTCCAATTCCACTACAATCTCTCAAAATTAAATAAATAATATATTACAATACTAATATATTATTAGTATGACATCTTGTAATGGACTTGGTGAATGTTTAATTCAATGTGAGTGCGAATGCTATAACGAGAAAACAGAGGAATTTGATGAAGTATGTATTTGTGGTCATAGAGAACACACGGGTTATTGTCCTACAAATTGTTGTGTTCCTGTCGAATGTAGAAATTATAAATATTGTGGCGAAAAACTACCACAACAAGTATTATATTGTCATAATAATATGTGTATGAATTGCGCGGTTCAAATGGGAAAACATACTTATACAAATATAATAGAAGAATGTTGTGTATGTTTTGAAGATAAAATTATGCTAATACTAAAATGTAATCATAAAGTTTGTAATGATTGTTGGTTTAATATTACAAACAATAATTTCGGAAATAATAACCATAAACCTTGTTGTCCTTTGTGTCGTAATTTAAATGATTGGACAAAACCCACAAATCTCTCAAATTAAAATAACAAAATCACAAATTATTTATAAAATTTATTAACTAATTTACTAACTATCATAAAATAATGGAGCTAACTCTATAGTCTTATTTGTAACATTAGCGGGGTCTATCCAGTAAATAATACTTTCTTCTAACGCATTCAATCTCTCTGACCATTCCTTTTCTTTATTTTTTTTAACACTAACTATGCCATTTCCATTTGAACCTTTGAATTAGCATCGGAAAGAATGTTATACCCAAACCAATATAATGAGTTTAATGAATACGTTCAATCTATTTATAAAACTCGTAACCCATAGTATGCTTAATCTCTCAAATTCAATAAATATATTATATTGTTTATATAATATATGTTTAAATCACTAAAATCACTAAAATCACTAAAATCAAGATTTAGAACACAAAAAAAAATAAAGAGCACATCTTTAAGTCCAAGAACAAAATCAGTAGCTGCCACAAAACTCCAAACCACATTTAAAAATAAAGAAGATTGCGGAATATGTTTATCAAAAATGTTAAACATTAAAACACAAGTAAGACTAGTTCCTTGTGGACACACATTTCATAGAGATTGTATTAACAAGTTTGTAACAAGCGGAGGAAAAACATGTCCCAATTGTAGAACACCATTTACAAGTGATGATATAGTAACACCAAACCAATATAAAATATTAGAAGCACATAAACATAAACAACCACACACATTAAAAAAAACATTACAGCTCTTTGATGCCGCAATGAATAATTGTAAAGAAGCATATGAAAAATATCAAGCCACAATTCAACCAAGGGAGGTGGCAGCCTGGGATTATAATGATTATGTTTCTACTAATTATCCACCACCACATTCAATGAATCCATTAAGATATTTTTATAATAAAAAGGAAGCAAGATTGGCAAAAGTATGGCAAGATGCGTCAGAAGCAGAGTGGGAAGCATATGACAAATATTTATTGAAATGTAAAGTAGCTGCGCCTTTTAGAGCACAATCACGTAAAAACTTCAATCCTAATGACTATCGTGAGTTTAATGAATATATACAATCTATTTATGAATCCCAAAACCCCAATACTTTAGAAAAATTAACAACACATAAATACACAAAAAGACCATTAAGGTTTGACTAATAAATGTATTCTCTCAAATTCTACTATGCTTAATCTACTATGCTTAATCTACTATGCTTAATCTCTCAAATCTCATATAAAACTTTAAATTATAATTTAAAAATTACAATTTAAAGTATACTAAAATACAGTTTATCATCTATGAATAGTTATAAAATCACAATAGTGCGTTGTCACGAAGATAAATACCGACTACTATTTAATAAAAAGAACTTAAAAAAATTAGTAGCAAAATTTGACTTTATACAAAAAGCGCTACTAACACATAAGACTTATATACCCAAAGCAGAAGTAGACCCGCTAAAAACACAATCATTAGAATTTATGTGTGAATCTCTCAATATATTAAGTGAAAGTCAATTCATAAATTTTATTGAAACCATGCATACTTATGGATTTTATTCTTCTAAAAAGAACAATATTGCTTTAATAGACCTAAATACTAATTATAAAGTAATTTATAGCTATAATTTTCAGTCATTAACTAAACAACTAATAAAAGAACAAATCAAAATTAAAAATAAGTCAAATTACCAAACACAAATTTTATATTGTAAACCATAAAGTTAACTAGCTTCTACGTCTTCTAATACTACGTTTTCCACGTCTTCTACTTCCACGTCTTCTAATACTACGTTTTCCACGTCTTCTAATACGTCTTCTATGTCTAGTTTTTAGCCCTTTACCTTTATTTAACTCAGCAAGTATAATTTTTCTCTCCAACTCCGCGGCAGTTTTTTCCTCATCTCTTGTATAAATATGATTTTGAAATTCATAGTAAAGTTCACGCGCTTCAGGGACATTGGCGGCGTCACTAATTGGAGGTAAAGTGGTCATTTATATATATAAATATAAAAAAATCTAAACGTAGTAACTTTTAAACGTAGTAACTTTTAAACGTATAAAAATAGTTAATAATTTATTTAAAACAATAACGCTTTATACATTATAATGTACAATGTATAAACTAATACTAGTATTAGTTACTTTAACATTTAGCCATACATACAGCATTAAGCCCAAATATTATTATGACCCCCGCATTCACAATATGGGTAACGTAGGATTAGGAGGGCAACTTCATTCACTACTCGCACCTTACGCAACAAAGCTAATAGACAATAAATGTTATAATTCAGTAAATATACGTCAAGCTATTCTCTCAAATTATAATAAAGAATTTTATAATAAATATGAGCGTGTTCCAAAACTAATAGATTTATGTTGTGGAACAGGAACATCAACAGCGGCCAACCAATTAGGAATAGATAGTAGTTTACCGATGATAAGCGCAGCACAAGCACAAGCACAAGCCAAAAAAACAATAAAAACCCAGTTCATATTAGCCAACGCAGAAAACTACGGACAACCTCAAGAGTTCGATACAGCAACATTAATGTTTGCTTTTCACGAAATGCCAAACTATGCGCACCATAAAATAATAAAAAACGCAAAAAGAATAACAAAGCACGACATAATAATATTAGACATTAGTCCAAACTATATTCCATCTAAGCTAATGCTATATGGCGAACCATATTTATTAAATTATAAAGCCACAATACAAGACCTATTACAAAAACACCAATTTACATATTTAGAATATATTCCAAATCACGTAGGGTTATGGGTTTATAGTCATAAAAATAATCATATTTTCTTAATAAATAATCTCTATCACAAATAAATACACAATCATTATAATAAGGTCTATTATCATAATTTGTACAAGTCCTATATTTACAAGTCCTATATTCATAAATACTATCTATTTCTAAAACCATAAGCAATACTAAGATTACAATATATGCAAACATAAATAAATAACTCATCATTTAAACTAATATTTAAAATTAAAAATGTAAAAAAAGAGTTCAATTTTTTTATACACTAATACATAAACTAAGGTAGCACGGCATAATGTAGCACGGTCTAAGGTAGCACAGCAAACCGTGTCCAAAGAAACAAACACATCAAACCAAATCCAAACCAAATATCACGAGGAACTATTGAAAACAACACAGAACACACGAAAGTAACAAATGGAGAAAGAAACACAAAAACAGCATAATTAAAAGCAACAGGAATACTATTAGCCAACACCAAAAGCATAATAATTGATACAAACCAAGCGTTAATAAGCATAGGATTCATTTTTAAATAACACAAAAAAAAGGTTTATAACGCAATTCAATTTTTTTTATCCTAAACTAGTCATCTACAATTCATAATTCACAAATTACATGCTATTTTTAATTTGTGAATAAGTTACAATTAGTTCATATTCTTTCGGATAATTTATTAAAGACCCCTTTGTAATATTTTCACAACTACATACACGAGGCATCAAAGGCAATCCTGTATATAATGTAAGACTTTCTAAATTATATAAATTAGTATAATGTATTTCAATATTACAAACAGGACCCTCGTTGGCTACTCTACCGGCATCTTGGACTAATAATGGTCTAGTAAAATCAACTTTATTTTTAGAAACAAAATCGGCAACAGCAAAAACTTTTCCATCATTAATATCATCAGGCTCTTTATTTCTAACAAACCACAATTTATCACCTTCTTTTACATTATCTAAAAACGTTGACCATCTATCGTTTATTCTCCAATAAGATTTTGAACTGTAAAATACAAAATTACCGCGCTTACCAACTTGAATAGCCCAATGATTAGTCATATTACGTTTATAAGACAAAAAAAGTAATTATTTATTGTTCAATTTTTTTTTATTCTAAAACTAAAACCCAAAAACTAAAATATATATAAAATATACTTAAAGCCACCCTGCTATATATATTATAAAATAAAAAACCCCAAAAAAAGTTTTTACTATGCTCTCATAGCTCAGTTGGTCAGAGCGTTGGTCTTATGAGCCAAAGGTCGGCGGTTCGAACCCGCCTGGGAGCAATTTTTCCTTAGCTCTTGTAGTGTAGCGGCTATCACTGAGGACTTTGAATCCTCCAACCCCAGTTCGAATCTGGGCAAGAGCTTTTTTAATGCTGGGATGCCCGAGTCAGGTCTAAGGGGGGCGACTTAAGATCGTCTGGCTAACGCCGCACGGGTTCGAATCCCGTTCCCAGCATTTTTTTATTTGCTCCGTTAGCTCAGTTGGTCAGAGCATACGGCTGTTAACCGTGAGGTCACTGGTTCGATCCCAGTACGGAGCGTTTTTAAAACAAAAACAAAAAAATACAAAAATAATATGTAACACACCTTACATATTATTTCTATTTTCTATGCCGAACTTTTTGACTTCTAACTTTTTAGTTCTATTTTCTATGCCGAACTTTTTGACTTCTAACTTTTCGACTTCTAACTTTTCGACTTCTAACTTTCCTAGATCTAACTTTCCTAGATCTAACTTTCCTAACTTTCTTTTTTTTACCTTCGGCCAATTCAAGAAATGATCTTCTAATTTCAGAGGACAAACTCCTTTGTATTCCCATACTATCTATATAAGGAATATCTTGAACTGTTATAGCAAAATATAAAGCCCTAGCTTTTTTAGGATTTCCACCGTATCCACCAAATCCATAATAGTCATCATAATCTATAATGTCACCATTTGCATCAACATGTGTTATAAAGTCATTCAAATCTGATAACGTTAACCAATCTGTCGTTTGTTCATTATAATTTAATGAATAATAAGTATAAATTAAAACACTATATATATCTACAAGTCTCATCTTTTTATAATATATGCGTAGCGCTTAATAGCATGTCGTTCTTCAATAGTACAACAAACTTGATCATTTCGTGTGCCTCTAGGAACACTAGCATTATTATATTTTATAATAACACTAGCATTATTATAATAATTATTAAGGGCAATAAAATGTTCTTCAAGTTTTATAATAAGTTCATAGTCACTATTACCCGTGCCTAGTAATTCCATATATATATAAAAAATATAAAAATAAGAAAATATAAAGAAAATATTAAAACAACTTAAAGACATAAAACAAATAATATAATAATAGCATAAAGTTATTATCATTGTCCCTGTGACGCAATTGGATAGCGTGCCAGACCTCTAATCTGGAAGTTGCGGGTTCGAGTCCCGTCTGGGATATTATTATTTTAAACAAAACATTTATGTTTAAAATAATTATCAAAAAAAAACACAAGCATGAACACAAACACAAAATAGTGCTGAAGCTTAATATCCAAGAACATCAGCCCAGCGTTTGCCAATCATCGACTTGAGACCGACACCCCAAATGATTGGATCATTTTCAAAATCCATTTCTCCATCATCTGAGACACACGAGTCACTATCAGTATCAGTATCCGAGTCCAGCATAGCAAACATGTTTGTTGGAGTAAACTTACCAACAACAGGCACTACGCTAGGCACTACAACCGGCACCCGAACAACTTCGCAAACAACAAGCTTGGGCTCATGCTTAACAGTCTTCTTGCAATACTTGGTCGTATGACCAAAATACCCACAAGCACGGCACTTTGTGTTCAACAAAATAGGACACACAACATTCCCAGCGCGATCGCGAACATTGTGGCTATTGTGGCCGGACTTGGAAGCATCAAAGCAAACTTTGCAGAACATTAGATAGTTTCGCTTTAGCTTTATTAGTTATGAAGACTTAACACTAAGAAAAAAAATAGTAATTCAATTTTTTTAAAGACTAACAAAATAATTTATAATTTATAAATCAATTCCCACTAGAACCAAAACCATTTTCATTTCTATTATTTTTTTTTCCTAACATACTTAAATCATCAACAATATACACTTTCATAGGGCAACCAATATTTGGCGGCGTAAGTTGAACGTAGCGATTAGATTTGACAAATTCAAACATTTCATATGTAGAATATAAAGTATTATAATCAAATAATGCTCTAATAGTCCCCCTATATCCCGAATCAATAATCCCAACATTATTAGCAAGACGCAACGGTGTTTTAATAGGAGTGCTTGAACGCATATATAAATAATAACCAACGTGTTTATTATTAAACGTCATAGCACACGAAATTTTAAAGTCTAACATATAAATAGGAATATCTTCAGTCCAAATAGTATTTTCAGGACATAACAAATCAAACCCCGAGTCATAACAAACGTCTTCATTAGCATTAGCATTAGCGTCCTCATTAGCCTTCAAATAGCCTTCTACTACATTATTATGTTTTAACGCATTTGTTACATATTCTTGTTTAATATATTCCATTCCTGGAAAATCATGAATATAAATAAAGAGTTTATAATGAGTATCATGAGTTAAATCATTAGGAGTAGTTCCAACATTAGTTTCAACATTAGTTTCAACATTAGTTTCAACATTAGTATTAGTATTAGTATCATCATTATCATTATACGCAAGACTATCATAAGACGTCATATAATCAATAAGCGATTGAAGACTGGCAGATTGAAAGTAATAAGAAATAGTAGCACCCATAATACTTTGTTAATTTAATAAAAGTAATAAAAGTAATAAAAAATAGCAATCAATTTTTTTAATAAAATTGATAAAAACCATTAAAACAATTATTATACTTATAAGTATATGTTGCATAACCTTTCAAATAACGAACTAGGATTTATTAATTGTGCTCTGAACGAGGCATTAAAGTCTCCAGTATTAATGCGCCACGGAGCAGTGGCGGTAGCACACGGAAAAGTATTAGGTCGCGGTTATAACCATTATCGTAGTTATTCAAAAGACAATTTTATTTCAAATACATGCACTTGCCATGCCGAAATTGCGTCATTAAGAAATATGTTCCATTGTTGTAAGAAACATAATAATAATTCGATAAAAGGTCCATACGCATAGTCAAGCAAAAGAATTAGAAAATATAAAAAAATTATACAAAAAAACAACAGTTTATGTAGTGCGCTGTGATACAAATAATAAATTACAAGATTCAACACCTTGTCAAAATTGCTTACACTGTTTAATAGAATTAGACATTAAACGAGTTATTTTTAGTTATAAAAATAATTCATTTATGAGTTGTACTCCAAGCAATTTAACAATATATCATGTTAGCACTGGAAATAATTATCTAAAAAAATTAGAAACACATAAAAATCAACAAGCAATCAAAAAAAACTAATCAACACGCAATAATTTTAGCATCGGGAGGATTGTATAATTTACATGCGGCTTTTTTCCTATAAAGTGTGCTATCATTATAATAAATAGCATAATCAGGAGTAAAACCATTAATAATATTATTATCTTTAACATTATTATTACAATGTTTTAAATAGTCAATACGAGAGGCAGTTCCATTATTTCTAGCTACTTTGTTAACAGTGCAACCAACCGATTTACTATTCAAAAGAGCCTCTACATAGTCTGTTCTATCGACCGAACATTTAGTTTTTAATAAATTAGTGCGACTAGATTGGTCACGATTTTCACTCCTAAAATGCTTATTTAATGAAACATCTATTAACGCATAATTAACCTTTTTATAACAGTTAGCCGAATAGAGTGGATGACAAAACAGTTTTTTATTAATATATGCTTTATAATTTTTTACACTCACATTAGTTTGTTTAAGACTACAACAATCATTTTCTAAAATGTTACTAAATACATCATTTCTAAGACCACTATTAGGATTACCAATATAAGTTTGAGAAGTATTACCATTCAAAGAAAAAGAACCATTAGCGCCTGAAGAAATCTTCTTAAATTTATTAGCATATTTTTTCCTCATCATAGAGTCACCTGAGGCATAATAATTATTAACATTGTTAGTTTTACAATTATTCTTAGTACAATAAGAAGCCATACTATAGTCTATTATACTATAATAAATATTATATTATACTATAATAAATATTATATTAAACCAAATAAAATTGAATTAGCTTATTTTTATAATAAGATTTATATTAACATTTATAATACATTATATTAACTATGAGTTATTCAACACTAGTAAAAACAGTTGTAAAGCCACCTACTAAAGTAATAAATGTTACTTGTGAAGACTATTTAAATGCTGGTTATACATTAATCAAGAAAGACCCACTAACAAAGAAAGTAATTATTACTTATTCAAAGAACTATGACGCAAAAAAGAGAGAGTTAGAACAACAAAATTATAGTAATACTATGACTGCTATGATAAACAATTGGAATAATTATAGAGATGAACTAAATGACCTATTAGGTGATATATCTCCATATATTAACTATAAAGAAATAATCCAAAAAATGATTGATGAAGACAATTACATTTTGGAAAAAATGTATTCAAGAAAAAATACGTCCTTAAGTGATAATGATAGTGAATATTATAGCGAAGAAGATACACAATTCATATAATATACACAAGCCATATAATATGCACAATTCATATAATATGATAAAACAATTTTTTTAATTTATTTTTTAATATTAAAATAATAAATTAAAAATGAGTATAGAAACAGAAACAGAAACAGAAACAGAAACAGAAAGAGAAATGGCTAAAGACATAACTAATTTTGAACAACCTATAAACAAAATTACTATATTAATATTATTATTAGAAAATAATAAAGTAGTAAATATTTTGAAAAATAGACTAACCACACTAAATAATAGAGTGCTTAGAAAAGAAGTAATAACATATTTAAAAAGTATAGAACTATTGAAAGATCACAAAATTCAATATATATTACAGTTTATGATGAATAAATCATTAGAAGAACTAAATTCTAATATAAGCTTAGACGAGAGCTATAAACTAATTCCTTTCACAAGTTTAAATAATTTAATATTTTCTAATCCAAACAATCCAAACAATCCAAACAATCCAAACAATCCAAACAATTCATTTGCATCTACTAACTCTTTAATACTTATAGTAACAAAAAATAATAACAAATAAAACAACAAAAACAAAATAAAAAAAACTTATACACTTATTATAAAGAATTGTATGAATACAAATTTTTTGAATAATCTAAGGTCATTAATCAATCAAAATACCACTCAAAATACCAATCAAAATACCAATCAAAATACCAATCAAAATACCAATCAAAATACCACTCAAAATACCACTCAAAATACCAATCAAAATACCAATCAAAATACCACTCAAAATACCACTCAAAATACCAATCAAAATACCAATCAAAATACCAATACACGTTTAAGTAATGAAGAAGCACTAAATTATTTACATAATGTATTATTTATTACCAATAGTAATGACTATGACTTTCAACCAACTTTACCATATAGAATAATGTATGCCTACAGAACACAACGCGACCCATCGTATATTGAAAACTTTATAACCAATAGTTTTACAAGTAATAAAAAGAAAGTAATAGCAGATACAGAGTTAAACAAATTACAACACATCACATTTAAAAAAGAAGATGAGCTACATAGTAATATTGAATGCCCAATAATGTGTTATGAATTTAATGAAAATGAAGAAATCATAAAATTACCTTGTCTACATAACTATAACAAAGATGCTATTTTAAAATGGTTAAAACAAGAGTCACACACTTGTCCAATATGTAGATATGAATTTGAATATAAAGAAATAAGCAACGTTAAAGATGAAGATTTAGACGAAGACAATGAAGATTTAGATGAAGACGAAGAATTAGACGAAGATAATGAAGACTTAGACGAAGACTTAAACAACACAATAAACTCATCAAATAATTATATAAGCGTGGATGAGTTTATGATGCAAGAAATACTATTAAATAGTTTTAGTACTAATAATGCGAATAGTAATAATGCGAATAACTAAAAGCGCTTTTTAACATAATCAAACACATCATTATTAAGAATTGTGCTAAAGTCTAAATAGGCAAATTTTTTAGTAAAAATAATCTTAGGATTTATTGATTGAGAGACTAAAAATTCACCAAAATCTTTAATAAATATACTATGTTCAATAAGAGATTCAGATTTTTTTATGGTTTCTATAATATAATTAGAAATCTTTGTTAATTCACTACTATGCAGTCTCATTGATGGTTGTGGATGTAAATTTTTTTTTAATAACACCATAAAAAAATCAAATAATGGTTTAGAACCACTATATTTTAGACCGTCTTCTTCTTTAGAATCTGTTTCTTCTTTTGCTTCTTCTTCTTTAGAAATCCCATCCCCACCAACCTTAACAGCTACTACATCTCTTTCATAGTTTCCTTCTATTTCTCTTTCTCTTTCTATTTCTCTTTCTCTTTCTATTTCTCTTTCTCTTTCTATTTCTCCTTCTCCTTCTCCTTCTCCTTCTCCTTTTCCTCTTCCTCTTCTTTCGTCATCTTTAACAAACAAGGTTGCTTTATTTATATAATAAATATCAAAAACAATACTATACAAATCTGTATACTTAAAAATAAATTTTAATAAATAGCTTATAATAACACTATAATTTGGATATTTATTCTTATTCAAAAACTGATAATAAAATTGTTTTAAAGATTTATAATATTCAGCCAACTCAACTTTATTAAAAGGTATAACATATTGCCTACTAATAGAGTCATATGCGTCATCAATAAACAAGTCAATTATAGATTGTGTCAATTCATTTTTCACAAAATTAGTAGCTATAGTTATACTATATTGATTTGATTTATTATTAGTTATAAAAGAAATAAACCTTTTTTCTAATAGAATATGATATTGGTCTTCTCTAAAATCAAAAAGAAGATATTTTAAATACTCAAAATCAATAGTTTTGTTTTGATACTTAAAGCATTTAGTATAATACATAGATAATCCAAAATCAATAATAATAGGCTTATTATTTTTTAAATTAACTAATATATTATTAACATGTAAATCATTATGAATAATATTGACACTAACTAAATGTCCAATAGATTTTATCACATAAAGGCTTGCTTTAATTAAGTCAATCACATAGTCGTTATATAGAGTATAAGCTTCAAAATATTTTTTGAATGTCTTATTTACTATATAATTCATATACATTAAATAATATTTTGTATGTAATTTACTTTTAAAATTGTAAGAGTCAGAGTTATATACGCCTGATTTAGTTTTGTAAGAAGTTTTTATATAGTCTTTATAATCGTTATAATTATAATCATAATCATTATCATAATAACTACTATTAGACTTTGTATCGTCAGGAAAAAGAGTTTTACAATCAAATATGTTTAAGTCTGATTTTTGTATAGTTTGAAATGAAACAACACAATATTTAACAATAGGAGCATACATAGAGCTATATTTGTGTATATGTTTTTTAATATATTTACCAATGTTAATTTCATTAACACTATAAAAACTAATTTCTTGTAATTTTGTAACCGTTTTTTTTTTATTTATTTTTCCAGAACAACTAATTCCAGGATAATATACACAACCATAACTGCCTTGACCAAGCAATTTATTTTTACCTCTAGCCTTAGCTTTAGCTTTAGCATCTGCTTTAGCCTTAGCTTTAGCATCAGCCTTAGCTTTAGCGTCCACCCTAGCTTCTAACGCCTGATTTAATTCTAAGTCTAACTCTAAATCATCTAACATTGTAAATATATATATATTATAAAGTTATAATCTTATAATATATATAATCTTTAAATCTTATAAGATTATATGGACTAATATTATATGGACATACTATATATATTATATTCAGAAATATATTATGAACCATTATATAAAACCTATGTTAATATATTAACATTAAATAAAGAACCACACGGAGAACTAAAAAAATATACTAAACATATAAGACTAATAAGTCCTTCAACAAAAGAAGAAGTTATAAATAGTGCTTATTGTACTTATGCACTAAGCTCAAACTTAATAAACTCAATAACCTTAACAAATTTTATGACACTTGAACAACTAGATGAATTTACTGAATTTATAATAAATAACAATTATATTATAAATAATACATTAACACAACACTATAAAGAATTTTTTTATAACACTAGAAAAAAACTAATATATGTATTTATGTTGAAAGAATAAAAGAATAAAATTGATATTTTATTAAAAGAATAAAATAATAATAAAATATATAGTAAATAATAAAATAATAAATTATATATGAATAACATACAAAGTATTGAAGAGTTAAAGGCAAACAACAATACTATAAAGGACTATATAGAGTCTTTAAGTAGCATAGAAGCAAAAGCATTAACAATAGCAATGCGAGAATTAGAGTCATCTTTTTCAATTGAAAAATCAATAGGATTCATAAATTTTCAAAAAACACTATTCAATCCCATAAAACATAAAAATGATTAAACTAATTAATCCAAATAGCAAGGCAATTATTTTTTGATAATTTATTTTTTCATTAAAAATTAAAAATCCTATAATAAATAATATAATAAAATATACAAGATGCCATATTATATTTAAAACTACTAAGTTTCCATAATTCAATATTTTATAAACACAAAACCCAGTAAAAGTGTATGCACATAATCCCAAAACTACTAATATATTTGTATTAGCATTCGCATTAGCAGTCGCATTAGCATTCGCATTCGCATTCGCATTAGCATTCGCATTAGCATTCGCATAAGATTTTTTGAAAATATATTGAGAAGCAATAGAAGAAAATGTTATAGCCAATAAATAGAAATAAAAATAACTATCCACTTTTTGATATTTAATACTCATTATAAATTATAATTTATTTTATAAATTATAAATTATAAACTATTTTATAAACTATTTTTATTAAAGAGTCTTAACTTTACTAAGCGACTTAAATGCCTTAAAACCAATATTTAATTCATCTAATTCTGTTACAATACTATTTTTTTCTAATGAGAAAAATGACGTAGTGTTATCTTCAATACTAGAACATTCAATGCTAATTAAATTATTGGTTTTAATGTAGTTATCAAAATCATCAAGCGAGCCTTTATATTTATATTTGTTAGAAACAAAATTATAAGAATCCACTTTTTTAGACGAGCTAACTTTTTTTGTAAAAAATACATTATCCTCACTATCACCATCACAAACCCCTATGTTTTCACCTTCACCATAACATTTTGCCTTGTTTTCACCTTCACCATAACATTTTGCCTTGTTTTCACCTTCACCATAACATTTTGCCTTGTTTTCATCATTGTTTAGTATACCATTTTTCTTATTATACAACATAATAAGATTATCATAATTATCATTATAAATGACCTTACAATCAAAATTAACAACATATATTCTTGAAACAACCTCTAAATAATTAAAACCAACAATAGTAGATTTTTTACAATAATAGTCAAAACTGTTATATTCATTATTATAAGTAAGAATAACAAGACCTAAAGGTGTAGTTTCTTTAATATATTTAGTATTGAGAGAATTCAAATAATCAACGCTAAGTTCATGCTTTTCTAACAAATCATAGTCATCTAAAAATTTATAAAAATAAGGATCATACTCATAAAGTGTTGTATTAGAATTATAGATTGTAACAAATTCATCAACCATTTTTTTATACACACAATTTGAAACAAATAAGGTCGAACAAATAAGTGAAAACACAGATAATGCCAACACAATAAATATATCAATAAAATCTTGACTAAAAAAATCTTGATTATGACTCTGACTCATATTGATAAAAAAGACGTTATCAAAACAATAGTCATTGGTTAAAGGAACATGTAACATAATTTACTAATAATGTTATTATTTATTGTTTAAATTGTTTAAATAATAACATTACATTTTATGCTTTCCTACTTCTCCTAGGTTTCATAGTACCCCTTATTCCTTTAATTTTCTTAGCTCTTCTAGTACCTCTAGTTCTCTTAGGTACTATTTGCATAGTAGATTTTATATTAGCAGCAGCGTGTTCTTTTTCTTTTTCTAATAAATCAAATAAAGAAGATTTATTTGAAGACATTTTTCGTAAAAAGTGTTCTAGCGAGTCTTGAAATTTATATTGTTTTTTATTATCAACAACAAGAGCTTGAACTTGTTTAGATTTATTACGATTAGTGTCTAATGAAACACCATAATGTTTATTAACTATATTTTTACCATCAACAATTTTTTGATGGCTACCACGACTAATAACTTGTAAAGACATAGTATATAATATACTATTATATATTAAAACATACAAAGTTTATATAAAATAAACATACAAAGTTTATATAAACTAAAATTGAAAAAAATTAAAAATAAATTTTTATACTATAAAAAGCAACAATGAATGACACACTTAATAACTTTATAAAACTACTAAATAGTCTTGTAACCATTACAAAAAATCAAGGCGAACACTTCAAATCGGTCGCCTATACTAAGGCAATAAATGAATTACAGAAATATTTAAAAAGCAGTCAAGTTAGCACAGAAGTGCTAAGTTATAATGACTTAAAAAAACTAAAACTACCAAATATAGGAAAAACCATTTTAGAAAAATATGAAGAATTTTTGAAAACAGGAACATTAGAAGTAGTAGAGCGAGAGAAGGCAAACCCAGTAAATATATTTGCAAATATTTATGGAATTGGTCCAATTAAAGCAAAAGAATTAGTAACCAAAAAAAACATTGTAACCTTAGAACAACTTAGAGCACAACAAAATAATATTCAAGAAAATAAATTACCTTTATTAAATACTAAACAGCAAATTGGTCTAAAATATTATGAAGATTTACTTAAGCGAATTCCAAGAACAGAAATCGAAGAATTTAAAGAGCTATTAACACAAAACTTTAGTGAAACGTTAATAGAAAACAGCGAAACACAAGAAAATAATAGCTTTGAAATAGTAGGCAGTTTTAGAAGAAATAAATCAGATTCAGGCGATATTGATTTGATTATTACATCCTATAATAATAATAAAAGTGTATTTGAAAATTTTATAAAAAAATTAGTAACAAAACATATTGTAGTCGAGCTATTATCAAAAGGAGAAACAAAATGTTTAACAATCGGAAAATTATTAAAAGACAACGCTATTCCTCGCCGAATTGACTTTTTGTATTCTCTTCCGCAGGAATATGCGTTTTCAATATTATATTTTACAGGGTCAAAAGAATTCAATACATCAATGAGACAACACGCATTAAATGTTGATTTAACATTAAACGAACACGGATTTCATAAAATGTCTACGTCTAATTCACAAAGAAGCAAAGAAGAAAAAATTACCAAACTCTTTAAGTCCGAAAAAGACATATTTGATTTCTTATGTATGGAATATAAAGAACCGCATGAGAGAATAGATGGTGACTCAGTTGTTTTAACATTACCAATTGATGAAATTAAAACAAAAATATTAAATTACCAAGAAGAACCAAAACCTGAAGAACCAAAACCTGAAGAACCAAAACCTGAAGAACCAAAACCAGAAGAACCAAAACCTGAAGAACCAAAACCTGAAGAACCAAAACCAGAAGAACCAAAACCCGAAGAACCAGAAATACAAGAACCACCAGAAAATAAAACCCTTATAATAGAGCCACAAGAACAAAAAAAGAAAAAATCAGAAACACTAAAAAGTCAAAGAACGGAACCAAGTCAAAAGCCAAAAGTTCATACACTTAAAAAGCATACTAAAAAAATCACAAATGATGCACTACAAAATATTGAAAAATTAAAAGCGCAAGGCATAACCTCGTTAGCAATCTTATCAGTTGAAGAACTAACACACATGCTAACAGAAGCAATAAATAATTATTACACTTCCGAATTTAAAGAAAATACATTATTAACAGACAATGAATACGATATATTACGCGAATATATTTTAACAAAAGACCCAACAAATAAAGTCGCTTTAGAGCAACATACCCAAGTAAAGTTAGACCATACAAAAGTAAAACTACCATATGAAATGTGGTCTATGGACAAAATAAAGCCCGATACATCAGCATTAGACAAATTCAAACAAACTTACAAAGGACCATATGTAATTTCGGCAAAATTAGATGGAGTAAGCGCTCTTTATAGCACAGAAAACGACCAAGCAAATTTATATACTAGAGGGGACGGAAAATACGGTCAATTAATAAATCATTTAATCCCATATTTAAAGTTACCAACAGAAAAAAATATAACACTACGCGGTGAGTTAATGATAAAAGAAGACTTATTTAAAATGAAATATAAAGGACAATTTAGTAATTCACGAAATTTTATTTCAGGATTAGTAAATAGAAAAACACTAACCCATTTAGAAGAGCAAATATTAGAAGACATAGATTTTGTAACTTACGAAGTATTAATGCCCCAAAATTTAACACCATCACAACAATACAATAAAGCAGTCGAATTAAACACAATTAGTGTATTAAATATTCAAGACATTACATACGAAGAATTAACAAATGACTATTTATCATCTAAACTCCTAGAATATAGAACAAGTTATTTATATTCAATTGATGGTATAATATGTATAGATGATAACATATATCCACGAGTAAGCAAAAATCCCGACCACGCATTTGCCTTTAAAATGGTATTAACAGACCAAGAAATAGAAGCAAAAGTAGTAGATGTGTTATGGACGGTGTCTTCAAATGGACTAATTAAACCACGAGTCCAATTTGAACCAGTAACAATTGGCGGAGTGTCTATTACATACGCTACAGGATTTAACGCAAAATTTATAAAAGATAATAATATTGGATTAGGCGCATTAGTCAAATTAATCCGAAGTGGCGACGTAATACCATATATTGCAGAAGTGCTAGTTCCAGCACAAGCACCTTTAATGCCAAATAGCACAGAATATGAATATATTTGGAATGCTACAAATATAGATATTATTTTAGTAAATAATAAAACCGACCCTCGTGTAATTGAAAAAACAATAATAAAATTCTTTAAAGATTTAGAAGTAGAAGGACTAGGTGATAAAAATGTTAAAAAAATACTAGCTAGTGGAGCAAATACAATTGAAAAAATTATAAATGCTAGCATAGAAGATTTAATGAAAGTAGAAGGATTTAAGCAAAAAATGGCATCAAAAATTCATAGTTCAATCAAAACACAAGTCAAAAAGGCAAGCGTCGCACAGCTAGCGTCGGCATCTAATATATTTGGACAAGGCTTTGCTGAAAAAACAATTAACACAATTTTAGAAGCATACCCAACTATATTAACATCAGACTTAACCGAAGAAGAGAAAGTAGCACAAATAAAGGCAATAAAAGGTTTTGCTGATAAAACAGCAAGACAATTTGTAAAATCAATAGATCAATTTAATAGTTTTATGGAAAAAATCAGACCAATTCAAGAAGAAGAATTTAAAGAAACAACAACAAAAGAAAACGAACTTAAAGAAAAAGAAACAATAGAAGAAAACGAACTTAAAGAAAAAGAAACAATAGAAGAAAACGAACTTAAAGAAGAAGACCAACAAAGCAATAGTTTAAAAAATAAAGTACTTGTGCTATCGGATTTTGATAAATCAGTTTATACAAAAAAAGAAATAACAAATGAAGTAATAAAATTAGGAGGACGTGTAGAAGCAAGTGTAACAAAAGAAACAAATATTTTAGTAGTCGGAAATATATTAAAACAGACTACAAAAATTGTAAAGGCAAAAAAAAATAGTGCAATTGAAATAATTCAACTAGACAGCTTTTTAAAAAAATACTTAACACATCTATAAGTGAAACGACTTGTAAGTGAAACGACTTGTAAGTGAAACGACTTGTAAGTGTAACGACTTGTAAGTGTAACGACTTGTAAGTGAAACAACTTGTAAGTGTAACGACTTGTAAGTGTAACGACTTGTAAGTATAACAACCAAACAACTCAATTATTACTATAACTACACGAAGCCTCACTATTACTATTATTTGTTGGCAATTGTGTTTCTTGTTTTTTTTTGCTTTCAATCATTTCTGCTTGTATAAATTTCTTAGTTTTAATAGCATAACCATAATCATTATAAGAAATATAAGTAACAGTCATTCCGTATGTATAACTAATTTCAATAAGTTGATCATTAATATAATCAATAAGCTGATTATATTCAACCACAAATTTAATAATTTGTGCTAAAAAGTCAACATACACTTTTTCACAATTTAAACCTTTATTATTAGTACAATGATTATTGTAATAATCATATAATACATTAAAACGTTCAACTCCAACCACACTAAGCAACTCATATACATTCAACAATTCCACATTCTTTCTCCTAATATGGTCTGCTCTAAAAATATCAGTTGCCAACTTGTCCTTATTTATTCTATTTAATATATAATCAACTGTTATATTGTCGTGATTTAACAAATTACGCACATTTTGTCTACACTCTAACAAATTAATATTAGTAATATGATTTATAAGTCGATGAAGTGCGCTAACAAGATTAATAAAAATCTTAATAACTGTTAAATCTTCATTGCCCTGAACATGCTTAACACCATCAATATAGTTATTTAATAGTCCAATAAAATTGTTAACACTAGTGTTTGCCTCAATACATTTTTCAAAGCGTTCAACACTTTTAGGATTAATATTAACAACCGTTTTATCCATAGTATTCAAATATGCTGTAATAAACCTAAATTGAGTATGTGGTAATAAGCCACCACATAACACGTCACCGGGATTTCGCACAAGACCAACATTACTATTTTTCATATATTCATAATAATGAGGATTATGAATACTAACATTTACCACCATTTTGCCAGTATTCCAACTAAAAGCCACTTTACATTCAGTACACCACATTTGGTCACACCCCGAAATCTTAAAAATCCGGACGCCACATTTTGGACAACCTTTTGTTTCCTTTTTAATCAATTCGGCACTCTTAATATTGTCTTCTTTACACACATGTTCGTCTTCTTTGGTATATCCAATAAGTTCAAAACAATCAGGACACGTAAACAATTTACATAACTCACATTTATATTGCGACGACAAATAACCCTTACAATTGTCTCCTGGACAAGGCATAATGAATTTTTTGCGCTCGTCTTTTTCCGCGTCATCTCCATTTCTAATGCGAAAAATACGCTCTCGCTTAGCATTAACCTTTTTTAATTCTTCAAGCATTATTTTGCGAACTCGTTCATATTCAATATTAAGTGCGTTCAACTCTTTTTCCTCCTCTTCAATACGTGCTACTCTTTCTACTAATACCATTAATTCGGGAGTTCTACTAATTTCTCTTTCCGCAAGCAACTTTTTGCGATGCTTTTTATAATCAGAGTCCATATAACTTTTATTTAAATTGCTAACCAAAAATTGCGAAGTCCACTGATTTTTACAATTCATACAATGAGGATCATTAGTAGTTCCAAGTAAATAAGTTCTTACACACACTTTACAGGCTTCATAACCACAACCACTCGATAAACACTTAACTTTGTTATGGGTTGATTTATTATATTTTTCGCAACATACTTCGCAACTCATTTTTAAAGTATTAAATGTTTATAATAAAAAATAATAAACATAAAAAAAGATTTCAATTTTATAAAAAAACATTCAAAACATTCAAAACATTATAACACCACTTTTATATTCAAATTTTTAAATACTAAAATTGTTTTGTAAATTGCGCATATGTAAATTGCGCATATATTCAAATTTATAAACACTAATACTATTTTGTAATTCAACCATATTACTATGAAGCGCTAACATTTCGGCATCACTATATAAATAAGGTCTCCCGCTATGATGATAAAACTGTACACATTCTTGTATATGCTTGTTTACAATATTAGTAATAATATATAACATATTGTTATAAGTAGTGTCAGTTATACTCATATATTTAACATATAATTTGTGTAAATGCGCAATATCTAAAACGTGTTCACCAAATTGCGTTTTATTCATTGTTAAAACACGTGATTTATAATATCCTAAAAACGCATTTACATTAGACACAACAAATCCTGACATTATACTTTCAGGTGTTCCAAAAATCGCAACAAACCTTTTACAAAGTATAGCTTGTATGCTCTTATTTCTCCTAGCATTATACAGCGGCTCACGTATATAAAACACTATATTCCGCTGAATGTCGCAAGGCAGTCTAGCAAGCAATCTAACATATTTGCGACTAATATACCCTTTATACACCCTTTGAATAGTTAAAACATAATTCAAATATGTATAAGCATGAATAATACAACATTTAGTTTTAGCACAAACAAAACTAAATGTTTTCTTACATCTACGACCCTTGAGCGTAATACAAGCGCATCTATTAGCATTAGCCACCATATAAAATAAAGCGCTTTATATATATATACTCTCTCAATAAACAATAAACAATAAAAAAGTTACAAATTACAAATCTACAAATCAATTTTTATTATCATAACAATTGAATTTTACAATATACTATTTTATAATATACTATTTTATAATATACTATTTTACAATATACTATTTTATAATATACTATTTTATAATATATATATATATATATATTATAAAAAATGGAACATGCAGCACTATGGGCTAGTGATCGAGCACAAGAACTTATGAGACAAACTGAACAAACTCTACCAGGGTTTTTAGACCAAAAAGAATTTCCAGATAGGTTGTTACAAATCAGACGCACAACAAATGAAGGTTTTCCATTTAGTATGACACTACTAGAATATGAAAAAATACATTTAGGAAGTCTACCGGAGTTGAGTCGTTCAGCTGTTGTAAATAAGTATTATATGATTATTAATTATTTTAATCAATTAGATTTTTCAAACCCCTCTCATATAAATAATTTTATGGAATGGCAAACATGGTGGATAAATTCATTAGATTTAATACTACCACAAGCTGATTTAGTAGCTAAATATAATAGTGTAATGTTTAAGGGTGACGCCAATATGACAGATTTTGATAAATTTAAATATAACTCAGGAATGTTAGACGCTATGCGTGGACCATTACCTTATCGAGATGACGAACCTATAATGCTTGATTTAGCTAGCGAACCAAGAACAAATACATTTAAACCCTACATATGGAACCCTAATATCGAGACCAATTATGATAGACATGAAAGATTGGAAAGATTTAACAATAGGGCTGGTAATAAATATAAAAGAACAAAAAAGTATAGAAAATCAAGAAAATCAAGAAAATCAAGTAAATCAAGAAAATCAAGAAAATCAAAAAAACCAAAAAAATCAAGAAAATCAAGAAAATCAAGAAAATCAAGAAAATCAAGAAAATCAAGAAAATTTTAAACATTATCAAAAACCTAATAAAGCCTTCGTGAATATGCGTCTAAACCCAATAGACTATGATGAGCAATTAACTTACTATAACAAAGATTTTTGCAATAATCATCAGACCTCATAGTAACTAGCGGCGAAACTCTAAACTCCGCAAAGTTTTTAATAGTCCGTGTTCTTAATTGGATTGCCTTAATAGTGCATTTAACTTTTTTAGCACTATCCAAATAAAATAACGATAAATAGAAATTGTATTTTTGACATAACTTAAACCATAGTTGTATACACATTTTTAAATAATTATAATTAATATTATTCTTTTTTAAACTATCACTAAATGCCAATCTATTATAGTAATACATTAAAATCTGTGAAATATTATTTAACACACAATGCCAAGTATTTCTTGAATAATTGGCCCGACTATAATGCGATTTATACATAATAATTAAATTATTATATAATTTAGTAATAACTTCATCTTTAAGATAATGCGCAACATAATTAGCATTGTTCCTTATTGAATATATTGAAGTTATAGAAATATATTCAACTCTATAATTTGCCAAATATACAAACACAGCATTAGACTGCTTAGTTGTTTTAAAGTAGGCACCAATCGCATTTGCCGCATTCACTTTCATAAACCCAAAAATAAGTTCCACAATCTCATTAGGTAATGGTAGCACCTCTAGCAAAAACGCATAATACATCGTTTTAACAAACTTCTTTAACAATCTTAATACTAAAAGCAAAAAAATCAAATAATAAATCAATTTTTTTTCAACTAAAAGAGAGATTTTAAGCTAAACAAAACTTAAACAAAGTCATAATGAACAATGTTCTTTAAGTCAACTTTTAAATGTTTATATAGCCGATTTTTAATCATAGCAATAGGGTTTTTCTTTTCAAAGTTACCACCAATAACTTTCTTCATATTTTGTATATAAATCTCTCCAAAAGTCTCAGAGTCAAACAACTTTTCCGCATCAGTTTTCCACAATACAAACTGTGTCAAAATTTTCTTATCAAAATACTTTATAAACTTTCGCAAATTGCTGTCTTCACTAATGGTCCACACACCACTATCAAACATATATAGCACATTTTCTTTAAGGCTAAAACATTTAATAGGAATTAACATTTGCGCACTATTTAAGCCTTCAATAGTGTCTATTATTATATTAACTATTCCATCAACATAGTCATATTTAAATATTTTATTCAAAGTTTCTTGATTAAATATTATAGAGTCAAGAAACTCTGTTATACTAATACAAGAGCTATAATGCATGTTCAAATAATCAACAATATTAATTTTATTTTTAACAATTGCTATATATTTTTTAAGCTCATTATAGTCAGATTCCATTTTTTCATATTTGTTATAGAGCATTAATACAAGGGCAAACAAATTATTAATAGTCATATTTTGTTTAAGGCTATCAATACTAATATTTTCACTATCAAAATTATTTTCAGAACCTTTTTCAAATTTAGAACTAAAATGGGCAAACTTACACTTTAGCAAATGATTATTATAAGCACTTTTCATAATATAGTGCTTGCTACAATAAGCACAACTATAATTTAGCTTACTCATAATTCAGAATTTAGTATTTAGTATTTGTTATTTATTATTTTATAACAGTAAAATAACTTTCAATTTTAATAATTAAGCAAAATAGCAAAATAGCAAAATAGCAAAATAGCAAAATAACAAAATAGCAAAATAGCAAAATAGCAAAATAACAAAATAGCAAAATAGCAAAATAGCAAATAATAATATAAATTAATACTATATATTATGCCTATTGCAGATACTAAATATACAGACAAACCAAGTTATAAATTAAATATAGACTTGTGTAACAATTCTTTTGTATATACTAATCATATATTTACTTGTGATATAAGTGATACACTTAGTGTAGATGGTTTAGCTACACCAGTAAAAATATACTTAAATTCAAAAGCCTCGTTTTTAATACATCCATTTTCAAAAGTGTCAAACTGTGTTACTCAATTTTCAAGTAACAATAATAGCGCTTTTAAATATAAAAAACCAATACCTTGCCCCATCACAGGTCCAACTTCTCATAATACCATTCAAACACAAAAAGCCATTCAAAATGTATTACATACTTCGTCCTCTAATTTTACACAAGTATTAAGCTCATTAACAACAACAACAGACATAAGTAGTGGTAAGCCTTGGCACAACGCAAGTGATAGAGCACAAAAACACGGAACAACAAATTCTAATTCCAGTACTTCTCAAAAAATAAATTCAGGAGTAGACATTAAACATAATTCATATGCGCGATATTTAGCAAGGAAAAAAGGAATTTTATTACGCACCGAACTTTCAAGCGCACCTATCGCATTAATGGGAAATAAAACAAAATACTATTCAATAAGCACACATAATCTTTGTATAAAAAATTGTTAAAAGGGACGATTAAAAGGGACGATTAAAAGGGACGATTAAAAGGGACGATTAAAAGGACACTATATAAAATTATTATTTATAATATAATAATTTTATTTATAATATATTATAACCAAGTCATGCCAATTTTAAGAATGAACTTATTTACCCAAAATAAATTAACAAATATTCAAAGTCAATATATAGCACAGCAACAGCAAGGCCAAACAACTCATGTTATGAGACTAGGTGCGACACAAAATAGAAATTCTACGCCTTTACCAGTTCAAGGAAATAAATCATGTAAATCGTGTGGAGGCAAATAACAAAATAACAAAATAACAAAATAACAAAATCTTTATAAAAAAAATTGATAAAATAGTATATATGTTTTTAAATAAAACTATATATACTATAACAAATAATATGACAAATAACACAAATAATACAGATAAACGTGCTGTGCAAATGATGAAAGTCCAAGCCGAAGGTTTAGAATTATTTAAGAAAAAAAATCAAGATTATGGAGATGCATTTGCAACTTATGGCGCTATTGGAGTATTGGTTCGTATGAGCGATAAGATTTTTCGACTTCAATCAATCACAAAGAGTTCGTTATCTCTTGTAAATAACGAGTCTATTAGAGATACATTAATTGACCTACATAATTATAGCGCTATGGCTATAATGTTATTAGACGAAGGAGTACAAGACAACTATCCACGAGCACCACCACCAAGCCCACAAACAATGCATAGAACAACACAATAAACCATAAATAACTACTATAATATAACATAAATAAAATCAATTCAAGATTATGTTTATAAGAATACATAAAATCTAAAAATCGACGCTTATAGTAATAAAAGTAATAATAACAGCGAACACGCACAAACCCAAAATCTTTAACCATAAAGGTATCAACTTCTTTATACCCTTTTTTTTCATAATATGTTTTAACCCCTTCACCGCTAATTACAGCAATACCAGAAAGTCCATTTTCCATAGTTAGTCTCTCGGCATAATGTAATAGCCCTTTTCCTATTCCATTATGTTGGCAACCGTGCTTACCATAAGTATTAACAGCCACAGTGTCCCCATATACGTGTAGCTCACGAATAATTCCGCGACCTTTAAGAATATTGAAAATAGTCAAATTATTGTCTTGTTCAACAATACGCAGCCTAATAAAGCCAAATAATGCGCGACCATCATCGCTTTCATAAGCAATAAAGTAGTCATGTCCTTCATTGCCCTTAACATAATAAACATTAATAGAAGCAGGTTTATCATAATAAGCACAATGACGACCAATTTCACGACTACGAATATCTTTTGAAAATAGCACATCATCATCATTCATTAAATTGTCTATTAGCTGGCGCATATTACTAATATTATTACCACCTTGAACGTATGTTGAACATGGAATATCACGAATTACACGAGGCAATCTAATCCAACAAGGACACGTTATCATAGCATATCGAATAACATCAATTAATGTATTAGGATCACTATCAAAATAAGGAATATATTTACCTTCGCGATGCCATTTTTGAATAATAGTCCATGGTACAACTTGACACGGATATATTTTCATTTGATCAGGACAAACAACACTATATACATAATCAAACATTGCCTTATCAATAGCAGGAGTTGAACCAGGCAAATCGGGCATAATATGAATATCTATTTTAAAGCAATTGTCTTTCAAATAGCGAATGGCCCACATTAATTGTTCAACACTATGTCCTCGGTTAATTTTCTTTAATATAGCATTATCCACGTGTTGTGCCCCCAATTGAATGCGTGTAACTCCCCAACGTCTAAAACGCCACAACCAATCATCATCTAAAGCATCAGGTCGCGTTTCAATACATAAGCCAATAATATGAACTTGTGCAGTCTTATTTATTTCAATTTCTTCTTCAATAGTCAAAGGACAACGAATAGACGCTAATAAACTAATATTTAGCTTATCTTTTAAACAATTACTATAATTTACAAACGTTTTGCGCAGTTCAAAATAAATATTTGCTACATAAAAGATATCACGATGAAAGCGCTCTAAATAAGCAACGGGATATTCTGTATATGTTCCGCCTTCAATAATAATTTCTAATTTATCAATAACATGTCCATTGCTAAAATATGTGTCTAGCCGACTCAACATTTGCCCAATTGCTTCAAATTTTTGCTGATTAGCTCGCAATACCGCGGGTTCATGATATAAATAACTTCGCGGTTGTGCTTGCCAATTATTGCCCTCATGTGCCGGTTCATTAGGGCAATAATAGCAATTATGCTTACAACTGAATTTTTGTCCATCTGGAAATGGAGCAGTAATAAGTGTAATACTTGTAATACCTGAAATATTACGCATCGGCTTTTTCCGCAGTAAAAGTTTTAATAGTTCAAAATGAGGAGCCAACGACTCATCAAAATCCGAAGGTTCTAACAAATTATTTAACACATTTAACAATATAGATTTTTTAATATTTACTATTCTAGATAGTCGAATTTCCTTGTTAAATAATCGTTCAAATTGCTTATACAAAGTAGAAGTATTAGACATTTTCAAATATTCAGGATTAGAGGCTAACCACGTTAATAAGTTTGTAAAAATAATTTTACACTTATTAATGTCTAATGTGGAAATGTCTACATTATTGTGATCGTCAACACCAATGGAATTTCTGTTATTCAAATAGTCCTCAATATTTGTATTCATACTTTAATCTTTAACCTTTATGCTTTATGCTTTAACAATAATGTTAATATGCTTTAACTTATATCAATTTTTAATATAATAATAGTAAAATACTAATAAATAATAGTAAAATACTAATTAATAATAAATTATTATAATATATTAAATTTATTGTTAGTGCTATGAATATTGCGAGTGCTATAAATTTGGATATAAATAATTACACAATAGCTGAACTCGAAAAATTATTGAAATTACAGGCAAATTATAGTATTGAAAATGTTATTAAACAAAAAGAAGTAATCACATTAAGCATAAAAGAAAGCGGGTTAGCCGATGGACAAAAAACAGAACTATATATTTTTCTTGATAATATTAGAAATAAACTAATAAATAATTTAGAAAAGATAGATGAAAAAAAATATAATTTGGTCAATCAATATGATGGAAACCACTTTCTAATAAAAACCAAAAACAATGACTTTAAAACATTATTAGAAAATAATAAACAAATAGATAAGTCTATTATTAAACGAACATACACAATAGATAGTTTATTTAGACAAAATTATGATTTACCAGATAATGCTAGTCATAATTATGTTATTCAGTTACCAGAAACAATTAATAGAGCAATAACTATGTCTATAAGTTCATTAGAAATCCCACTCACTTATTATAATATTTCAAAATTTAATAATAATAATACTTTTACAATTCAAGAACTGTCGGGCAACACTAATGACTTTGTTGGTCCTCTTTATTCTATAATATTAGATGAAGGACTTTATGATGCCCGTGTTAATTTGGGCGATGCTTATCCAACACATATTGCATTCAGTATCACAAAAGAAATTAATACCAAATTAAAAGCATGTCCTAATTTTGATATAAGTAATTATCTTGTTTTTGCTATTGATGACAAACAAGGAAAAAGTTTATTTAAACTTTTATCAACCGCACCTCCTAACAAACGCTACAAAATAAATTTTGATATAGACAATTCTAATAATTCCAATAATTCCAGTATAAAATATAATTGTATTGAAAATTATTTACATCAAAAATTAGGATGGCTATTAGGCTTTACAAAACCATCAATAATTGTTGATGCTAGAGCTAGACAAACATATTCAGACAGAATATGTTTACTTAATTATCCACGCTATATTTATATAGCAATTGATGATTTTCAAGCAAGTTCACGCAATTATTTTTCAGTAGCAGCACAATCATTAATAGCACCAAATATTATAGGACGTATTAATATACTTTCATTATTACAAGAAAAAACCGCATTTAAGCAAGCAGCTAGTGCTGGCGATTTTTTATTTACTCAAAAACATATACGAGAATATTTTGGTCCTACAGACATTACTAAATTAAAAATTCAATTATTAGATGAATATGGAAGACCATTTAGTTTAAACAATTCAGATTGGAGTTTTGTGGTAACATTTGAATGTTTTTATAATTAAACAGCATCCTACTTGCTACAAAATTTCATCAGCAAGACCAAGCTTTTTATACTTTTTTGAATTCCAACTCCAAATAGTAGAAGAATCATTAGCCAAATAATAACTTAACTTTTCAGGTGTTAAGTTAGACTCAACTTTAACACACAATACATCATATAATAAATTTTTAAAGTCTTCGCTATTTTCTTGACTACATTGCTTAAAATAGTTCCAATAAATGTTATTTGTTGAATCACAGTGTAATTTACTTAAATTAACTTTAGCATTTTTACTAATAATTCTATAACTACATAACGCAGCTAATACAAATCCGCTATCATAACATTCTTTGTCTATGATTGAAACAATCTCATATATACATTGATTTCTATAATTCACAAAATTCATTAGTTCATAAAATAATCCGCCTTTGCTGTTAATATGAATATAAATTTTGAAATCATTAAATACAAATACATATTTGTTTTTAATAATATAATTTATAAACTGAATTAAGCAAGCTATGCTTTCTTTATTAACTAAACTATCAAAATAAATGTGATTATCAATCAATTCAAGTTTATCACAATTAAGGACATTATAATATTTATCATATAACTTAGAACCAGTTGTATTAATTATTTTGCAATTATAATTAATATCACAATGTTTTCTTTTATGATGAATGTCGGGGTTAATAGTTGAATTCAACATTTAAATAATATATTATATGTTATTTAATTTTAATATTAAATTTAGTATCAATTTTAATAACAATTTTAATATTAATTTTTTTTTAACAAAACAAAAACAAAAACAAAAACAAAAAACAAATATAAAAACAAGATTGTTGTTATACTTTAAAAAAATTGAATACAATTATTTCTTAATAGTCATAAGCCTTCAAACAAAAAAGCAATAAATCAAACCAAACGCGATGATCCACTCTCTTTACATTCCCATTATTTCGTCAAGCACGAGCGAGGAGTATGTCAAGGTGATGTTTGCCAATCACAATATTGGCAAGGTGTCTCGCGTTGATTTTGTTCAAAACTTGGTGAAGGGCCGGCGCGAAGCCTTCGTTCATTTCGAAGAGTGGTTTACTACTCCAGAAGCAACGAAGCTGTATGAGGATATTGTGAATCCGAATGTTAAGGCACAGTTCAAGTATTGTGAATCGGGAAAGTTTTGGCCGCTGTTGGTGACTACGAATTCGAAGCAAAAGGTGTACAATCCGGACTACAAGAATCTGACAAAGAAGGAGGTGAAGACGGGATACAAGTCGTCGCTGATGCATTACTGTTCCAACTATGTGAGTGCAAGCACAGATGGAAACAAGAAACAACATGTTCTTGGAAATCAGCCGAAGACAGTGGTAAGTATTTGAATGTTTGACTGGATAACCACGGAAAAAAATCCAAAAAAAACATTTTTTTCTTTTTCTTTCCTTTTTTCTTTTTTTCTTTTTTTTCTTTTTCTATAAAAATTGATAATCTTATTTTATTATTAAAATTAAGTATTAATATTATAATATAAAATGGGAGCAGGAGTATTACCACTAGCACTATATAAAGGAACATTATTTTTACTGTTAGGACAAGAAAGAAAAAATAATTTATGGAGCGATTTTGGAGGAAGTACAATTAAAGGAGAGAAACCATTTAAAACAGCAATTAGAGAAGGTTGTGAAGAATTAAATGGACTGTTAGGCGATGAGCATGAATTAGAAGAGCAAGTAACAAATAACTTAATTGCTTCAATTAGTTGTGATAGATATACCAGCTATATTTATAAGACAAGTTATGATAAAAAGTTGCCAAATTATTTTGCAAATGTAAATAAATTTGCCGAAATCCATTTAAAAGACACTATTGAAAATAATGAAAATGGACTATTTGAAAAGAGGCAAATATTATGGGTCCCATTAAATCAATTAAGAAGTACAACGTTAACACCAAACTCAAACTCACACATTCAATTACGAGAGCATTATAAGCCCATTTTAAAGTCAATCTTAAAAAATGAAGAATTTATTATTAGATTAATGACCCAAAATTAAACTTTATAAAAAACAATTTTTTTATGTTTTATATTTTATGTTAGTTCACAATATTGAAAATATGTTCACTATATTATAATCATTAATAATGGAGTTAACTAACGAGACTAGAAATAAATATGGTATAGTTTATACACCAAATCCGCTAGTTACTAAAATTTTAGATTTAATACCACAACATTATTATCAAAACCCCAACCTAAAATGGTTAGATAGCGGCGCAGGAAATGGTGCTTTTGTTCTTAATCTATACAATCGTCTATTGAACGATTTAAGCGGCTCTATACCAAATAGTGAAACTCGAAAAACACATATAATTGAAAATATGATAACTATGTGTGAAATATATCCACCACATATTGAAAAGCTACGCACATTATTTTCGCATAAAGCAAATATAATAGCACAAGATTTTCTCACGCTACAATCACTACAATTTGACATAATAATTGGTAATCCACCATATAACATAAATGGCAAAATAAAAACACCAACAAACAACAACATAACAAAAAATAATGATGGAAAACAAAGTTATGTTGATTTTGTAAATCAAAGCTTAATGCTATTAAAACCAAACGGACTATTAGCATTAATAATACCAACATTATGGATGAAACCAGATAAAGCAGGTTTATATAATACACTTACTACAGGCAATTTTACTATAAAAAAATTAGTTTGCTTATCAACATCACAAACACAAAAAGAGTTCAATTATCAAGCTCAAACACCAACATGCTATTTTTATGGAGTATTAAATAATATTCAAAAACAAGAAAAACAAGAAAAACAAGAAAAACAAGAAAAACAAGAAAAACAAGAAAAACAAGAAATACATACAATAAAGGTCTATGATAGTTGTTATAAAAATTATGTTGATTATTTAATAAGACCACATTATCCGATTCCTACACATGGTACAAGTATAATAAACAAGTTATTATATTATGTAGATTTAGTAGGACACTTAAAAGTATATAAAACAAACAGCCCACCTAAAGGTTCACTATTTTCGAATGAAGCAACACAAACCAATACATTTCACAATATATTAACTACCAAACTTTGTAATAAAACACCATTATTAGTCAAAAACTATTCAAATTGCTCCCAAGCATTTTCAAATATACCAAAATTAATAATGGCACATAAAATGCACGGATTTCCATATTTAGATAGCTCAGGACACTATGGACTATCATCACGAGACAATTATATTATAAGCATTAAAGACTATAGCCTTAATGAGTTACAACAAATTCAAGCATTTCTCTCAAGTAAAACAGCGCTGTTTATATTTTCAACAACAAATTATAGAATGCGCTATTTAGAACGCTATGCTTTCCAATTTATACCAGCTATTACTAAATTACACAATTTTCCAAATTTATTAGGTTTAACACTTATTGAGCGAGAGAAATTAATAAGTAACTTTTTTAATTTCTCATACATAGAAAATACAAATATTGCTGCTATTATTGAGTATAGCCATTTTATAGACAATTAAATACCGACTAAGTGTTTATTACTTAATTAGCGTTATTGTGGTCCTTGCTATTATTCCTTCAAATAATAGCATTGTATAGTAACTGTATTTGTTGTATTTTCCTCTAAATGCTTCTTAATAACGTTTATCTTTTCAGCATTTTCGTAGTTGTGTAACAAGTCATTATTTATTGAATATATAAATTTATATTTACTTATATTTTCATATAAGCTAGTATGCTGTGTTATATCTTTTGGATTTGTTGAGTTTATAATTATATAATTGTCTACTAATGATATATTTAAATTCAAACTATTGTTTATTAATGGTAAAACAAACTCTTTCAAATTTTTGTTTTGTAGTGCATCTAGTTCATTTACTATTTTTAATACATTAATATCTTTTTCTTGAAAAATATCTAATAAAATATGTTCAACCAATGTTGAATTATAATCATAGACAAATTTTTCCTTTAATAGCTCTCGTATTTTACTTTTAATGGTTTTTGAATTTGTGATATAATAGTCACTTACTACGTTTTCTAGTTTTTTTTTTTCAATTAATAATAATTTGTGTGTCTCTAAATAGTTTGTATATTCTTCTTCGAGTATATTATAAATTGAATTTTTAATAGTTTCTAATACAATCCCATTTTCTGATGCCATAACTATTAATAATAGTATTAATATATTATTAACTATTTATTTATTATTATTTATTTATTATTATTATACTTATTTAATAATAAATAACTATTAATTAATATATATAAATTATTGATGACTTATAGTATAAGTTGTAATAGTAATATAATAAAAGCCATTTTTACTTGCTATAAATTTATAACAAATATATGTTTTGATTACTATTGTAAAACAAAATATTTTGTCTTCTTTATTATATTTTTAAATGGTGTGGCCATTAACTATTTCTATTATAAATGTTTTAATAATACAAGCAATAAATTAATTTTGTTTCTGAGTTATTCTATTAACTTAAACGGGTGTATTATTATTAAACTAATTCAATGGATCAATAATCAACTATCATGTTTAAAAAATAATAATAATAAGTTTTTAAGTGAAGTTTTTTCAAAATATTATGAAAATTGTTATGTACATAATATTAGCTATACTAAATCATTGTTTTATGAAGAATTTGGAATCAAGTTTGACGATTTTGTTGAACTAGATACTAATTATACTATTAAATCTGGCTCAATCGCACAAGTTTATAAAGGCATTATTAAACCGCCTTATGATACTTTAGACAACACATGCGTTAGTATTGCTATTAAAGTAGTTCATCCGGAAGTTGAATATCAACTTATTTATCCTATATATTTTTTTAAAATATATAGCTTTTTTGTTACTAACTGTAAATGCTTTAAAAAATATGATACTATTTTTAATTTTGATGCTTTTTTAATTAATTTAACAAAACAAATAAATATGGTTAATGAATATGCTAATAATGAATATTTTTATAATAAATATTACGATCATAAAATTATTATGATACCAAAGCCGCTACTAAAAAGTAAGAATTTTTTAATAATGGAATATATTGAAGGAGAGGCGTTTGAAAGTCTAAATATTAGTAATTATAAAAAACAAGTTATTATTTGTTTACTTTCTCTTTTCATTAAAGATATGTATATGTTTAGTAAATACGTTCATTCAGATTTACACGATGCCAATTGGAAAATATTTAGGCAACAAACCCTGAATACTAGTGTGAGTGACACAAGTGCTAGTTCTAGTTCTTATAAAATCATTCTTTACGATTTTGGTTATGTCATAGAAAATAAATTCAATTATACACATAAAAAACTTATTTATTATTTAGATATTAATAATACGTATGAATTAGGTAGTTTGTTGTTCAATGAAGTTCAAAATTTAAATATTGACTATTCAAATAGTGAAGAAGTTAAACTTTGTAAAGAAAAGTTTATTGCCAACTTTATAAAATATAACGCACACATATATCCATTTACAGATAGCAATTATGCTGCTGCATATAATTTTTGTCTTAATAATGGTTATAAACTAAATAATAGTATATTAGATTTGTTTATATCTTCCATGTTACTTCATAAGTATTTTAAAAAATACTTATTCACTATTTTTATTCAAGAAATTCGAATAAATAGCACATTTGACCAAGCTAGTTATTATAAATATATATATAATGTATATCTATATTATGTTAGCATATGTGAAAAATATAACATTTTTCACGATATTAATAGTTATATTAATGAACAATATATAAACAATCCTTTATTTATCAATACTATTAACTATAATAATAATTATTTTGATAGCTTACATAATGAAGATAGTATTAATGGTGTTAATGAATGTTATAATAGCATTGATATATAAAATAGTGTTAAATAAATACAATTATTTAATATATAAAATAATTGTAAATATTATACTATATAATGAGTTTGGATGATGGTACAATTATAGATGGTTATACACATTTTAAAGACTTTTATTATAAACTTAATGTGCTTTCTGAAATTACTAGAATAGACAAAGGAGCAGACGCTAAAACATGGAAAGACTCAGTTGCTAATACATTAACGGAACAAAACATAAAAAAAATAAATGCTACGTCACATTCGTCAAATGAATTGATTAAAACATTTAATCATAATGAACAAAGTGAACCATCTTATAAAACAGTATTACAAGTTGGTACAGCAGAGAACCCTATAACTGTAACAATATCAACAATATCAACAAATTCAACACATTTAGAACTAACTCAAAATGATAAAACTATAACAGACCAACCACCCTGGTTTTCTAGATCATATTTTGACTTATTTAATAATAATAGTGTAGAGTTTAATGCTAATCCTAAAAGTTGGGATCATAAGATTCAACATCTATTTAAATTTAAAACTTCCGTTCCGTCTACTTCGAAATATGTTTGGGATACACATATTGATATGTTATTTCTTTTTAATAGACCTTTTTTACTGTTAACATTTGAAATGAATTATTATAATTATTATGGTAAAAACTTATTTAAATCCAACTTTGATGTAATTTCACAAGATTCTACACAAAAACATGATTCTACACAAAAACATGGTATTACTATAGAAAGTCTAATCTATATAGAAAAATTTCATAATGGGAGGCATCCTACTTTTTTAATGTTGCTTATTTACTATGCTGGTTATAATTTTAATATAACACAATCTGATATTATTGGTAAATTTAGAAATAAATTTTCCCAATCATCAAATGGAAAGTCGTTTGAAATAACACCTTATAAAGAAAGTGAATATGAAACTAAATATAATAAAAACTGTTACAGTGCTATAAAGCCGACAAGTGTTAATTTAGATGTCGAAACATTAGTAGTATATCATGTTGGTGGTAAAATTTCTACACTATGGGATTATGTTAATGGTAAACTAACAATTTTAATTAATAATATGTTAATTTATAATAATAATAGTAATACTAATACTACCTATACAGAATTGTTTAATAAACATTATAGCTCAAATACTTTATTTTTATTTGAGTGTATTACAGAACTTAAAAAATACAAAGAATATATTTCAACGCCAGATATTTTAAAAACGATAGCTTATCCAATGTCTACTTTAAAAACGTTAGAGATTTTAATTCTTAAACTGTCTTATATATTGAATATATTGGAACCTGATTTTATTCCAATAGAAACTATGTCTTTTGATGTTGTTATGAATAATAAAACATTAAAATATGTAATAAATTCACAACTTCAAGCTACTAATATTGGTATAGATGATTATATATCAAATAATAAATTAATGGCGGCAATTAGTTCTTTAAGACCTATTACAATGACAGATCAAGAAAAAGATAAAACTATGTTTTCACGTCAAGAGGAAAATAATATATTTAGTAAGTTATTACAAAAAGAGGCTGATAATTTTAAAGATATGAGTATAAGAAAGTCTATAGATATACAAAGGATTAAACTGCGCAGAGATAGGTTAGATTTTAAAAATAAAGAGAAAGCAGACCATGCTATTACACTTGAAATTAAAAAGATTGATGAACGTTTAAGCAAAGAAACAGCCAATCTAACAAACATTAGATTAAAGGTTGATACTGCAATTTCTATAATAAAAGCCATTAAAGAAAAAAAATTTAATCCAGATATGCTTAAAGCGTTTAATGAAATAGTTGTTCCAGATTTACCAACCGAAGAATTTCATAATGATGATCATAGTAAAGAACATAGACATCATAGACATCATAATGAACATCATAGTAGTGATTCTAGAGATCATAGCAGACATCATAGTGAACATCATAGTAGTGATTCTAGAGATCATAGTGGACATCATAGTGGACATCATAGTGAACATCATAGTGGACATCATAGTGGACATCATAGTGGACATCATAGTGGACATCATAGTGGACATCATAGTGGACATCATAGTGGACATCATAGTGGACA
>Ga0208226_1000048_pt1 | contig 39727 bp, 33 predicted proteins | sample LakMenE18May11ns_FD_150713 | JGI IMG/M metagenome (GOLD analysis project Ga0208226, IMG submission 150713) | Freshwater microbial communities from Lake Mendota, WI - 18MAY2011 deep hole epilimnion ns (SPAdes) | ecosystem: Environmental > Aquatic > Freshwater > Lake > Epilimnion/Euphotic zone ... | reverse complement strand
GGCCGCCGATAGTCGCTGGAATAGTTACCGCACCACCAGCACCCGTATACCCGGTGATGGTAATAGTGCTATTGCTTGTCGAAAAGTCAAATCCAGTAACTGCTGCGACATTTACCGTCACTTGCACTGGGGTGGTAGAAGCCAACACGCCATCATAGGCCTTAATGGTAAAGGCATTAAGAGCGCTACCATTATTTGAAGGGGTCCAGACTAGGGATTCGCCTGCTGAAAGAAGTGTGGTTCCTGCAACAACCGCAACGCCATTCTTGGTTAATGTTCCATTGCTCACAGCCTCAATACGGAAGGAAATAGAATCCCCTTCTGCATCAAATTCATTTGCTGCTGCTGCCAAGGCTGCGTAAGTGATGGTGTAGGGAGTGCCTTCTGTTGCGCCTGTAAGCGTGCTAATTGTTGTAAGGGTGGGCGCAGTGATATTATTTTCAAATGCGCCGATGCTGGGAGCGGTGGAAGATCGTGTAAAGCCGCGCTGATCTTTGCCACTAGTGGGCGAGGCATTACTTATGGTTGAATTGCCCGCGCCGATAGCAAGGCTGCCTGCACCTAAAGCCATGGTAAGGGTAGTGCCGCCGTTGTTTTGCAGAGAACCTAGATTGAGTTCGGCAGGGGTAACGGGGGTGGCCCAAGCAAGCCCAGTTTGAGTAACAAGGTTGCTAGATTTCGTCGCAGGGGAAATCAGGTTAGTGGTACCATGAACGTAATAATCCAAACTGCTGGAACTATTGGCGATGATGGTGTTGGCAATGTAGACTGTGCCATTACTGTGGATCCCACCAGCCCCAGCAGAAGTATTGCCTGAGATGGTGGTGTTGGTGACGGTGAGAGTGCCGTTGTTAAAAAGGCCGCCACCTTGTCTAACTCCGGTATTGCCTGAAAAGGTGGAATTGGAAACAGTTCCAGTCGTGGGGTTGCTAATGAAGAGGCCGCCACCGTAATTTGCGGAATTTCCAGTAAACGTGGAGCCAGAAACACTGAGGGTGCCGGCGCTGTAAATGCCCCCACCAAAGCTGCCACCTGAATTCCCCGAGATCAAGGAATTAGAGACTGCAAGGGTGCCAAAATTACTAAATCCAGCGCCATTGCTTGAGGTTTTGGCACCAGAAACAGTAACGCCCGAAATCGAAAGGTTTCCACCCGATGCGATACTAAAAATCCTAAATTGGTTATTACCGCTGATGATCAGCGAAGAAGCCCCAGGGCCGGTGATAGTAAGTGAACCTGCGGTTGAAGTTGCTGCGATAGTTGGAAGCGCAGCAGACCCAAGAGTAATCGTGTTTACCCCAGTTAAATTAAAAACGATTACATCATTACCAGCGGTGCTGTTGGCAAGATTAATTGCAGCACGGAGCGAACCGGAACCAACAGTATTACTATCGCTAGTATTAGTAACTTGAATACCGAAAGAATACGCACCGATATCGGAAGTTGTGCGACTGTGGCCGCGCTGATCCAAACCGTTGATGGGCGAGGCATTACTTATGGAAGCATTACCTGCGCCGATAGCAAAACTGCCTGCACCCAAAGCTACGGTGCTGGTAGGGCCGCCGTTGTTTTGCAGAGAACCTAGATTGAGTTGGGCAGTAGTAACCGTGGTAGCCCCGGTCAGAGTTCCATTAGTAATTAAGTTGTTGGTTGATGAACCGGGTTGGTTGCCAGAGAAATCCCCACCGCCAGTACTATTAGCAAGGATGGTGTTGGAAATGTTGAGGGTGCCACCGTTAGCCCAAATGCCACCGCCGGAAACTGCGGAATTGCTGGCAATAGTGGTATTAGTAATATTTAGGGCGGTATTATTAAAGATACCACCGCCACTGCCTAGGGTTGCGGTATTACCAAAAATGGTGGAATTAAAAATGGAGAGGGTGCCGTTATTAACGAAGCCGCCCCCGGCGTTGGCAGCGGTATTTCCGGAGATTGTGGAATTTGTGATGGTGATGGTGCCGTCGTTATTAATGCCAGCGGCATGGTTGGCTGAATTGTTGCCGGAAATAGTGGTATTAGAAATAGTAAGGACAGCGGAAGAATCATTTTGGATACCGGCACCATAACTTGAAGAACCAGTTGCAGAATTCCCGGTGATAACGGAATTGGAAATGTTGAGGGTGCCGGAGTTAATAATGGCGCCGCCCTTGCCAGAAGTGTCAGTGGTTTTTGCACCGGAAACAGTTACGCCCGAAATCGAAAGATTGCCACCGGAAGCGATATTGAAAATACTAAAATTGCGGTTGGTATTGCCATTATTACCGCTGATGATAAGCGAAGAAGCCCCAGGCCCGGTAATGGTTAGCGAACCTGCGCCTGAAGTTGCTAAGATCGTTGGAAGGGCAGCAGACCCCAGAGTAATCGTGCTGGCGCCATTCGTAAACAACGAGGAAGCGAAAATAATCTCATCGTTGGCTGAGGTTGCATTGGCAGCTTCAATCGCTTGCCTTAATGAACCTGCGCCTGCATCTGCAGTGGTGGTAACGGTGATTTGAGCAAGCGTAAGATTGGCACGATAGTAATCAATTGCACTAGCAATAACAAAATTTGAAACTTGCCCGACTTGAAATTCAAGAACTTCATCGCCAGCTTTGCCGGTTAAATTACTGCTAGCGCCGATATCGGCTTGCGTAATACTTGCGAACTGCTCTACAAACGCTTTGCCTGCATCCGTGTTTGCTATCGAACAGCCATAAAGAAGAATATCCCCGTCAGCAGTAAGCGATTTGCCCCATGATGCGACCTGCATTGCACTGGAAGTTAAATCTGTGGAATCGAACGCCTGATTTCCGAAATACAATACGCCATCGTTACCATGGCTGATAATCCTAAGCACTGGCACATTGGCAAGGCCTTCAAGCGCAGTGGTAATCTGGCTGACCACATCGTGGTTACCATCGATCGAAACAACCAACGAACCTTTTAATTCGTTCTCGGGAATGGTTGCAATAAGAGCAGAATCAATAAGGACAACGCCTTTGGTGGCAGCGGCCTGCAAGGCAACAGCATCGAGTTTGTTTACCGTTTGAAAATTTAAGCCTAAAAGTTTTGAAGAATTATTGGAGCAAAAATATACTTGATTGGCACGATAATCGGTTGCGTTTTGCAAAAGGCGAATGTCATCAACAAGCGTGATTGAGTTTGCAGCACTATTGTTATCTAAAACAGCATTGCCCAAATCGTGGAGGGCAGGAATGGCATTAGCATCAGGGGTGAGTCTAATTTCCAAAAGTTCAACTGAAAGTCTTTTTGCCTTAGGATGTTTTGAATTGGCTAACGATTCAAAATCGAAAAACGATTTGAACCATTGCTTCAATTTATATTTATGCACTTAAACCTACTTTTTAGAAACTCTCGACCCGAGAGAAAAAAAATTTCAAACTGAATTTAAGAAAACTCGAACGCTAAAACCTATCTAATTATCGTCCAAATTGCGAATTAAAAAGCTAAAATCACTTAAAATAAATCTATTTGCTATTTTTTGTATCAAGCCATCTAAAAAATCCGAAATATTTATCTAGACTGCTACTCATGGAAACATGAAAAAATCAAAAATAAATGCACTTATCCTTCAAAATTTGAAGAAGAATCAAAAAGTTTCGTCGAATCAGCTTGGTTTTTGATAATTGGGCAATAAAACAGACTAAAATGATCGAAAAAAGCAAAAAAAACACCAAGAGTTAATCTCTTTGTGCTTAAATAAACAAACGACTTCTAGTAAACCTGCCCTAATAATTAGACCAAAGAAACATTTTCTGATCGCTAAACTTTGAAATTGGCCTCGATTGTTCAGGAAACCATCAAAAACCCATGCCTCCCTAAGCGCCCCATCGCCCCATCGTGCGGTTGAAATTTTCGTTTTTAACTTCATTTAACAATTCGATAGTTCATTTCTTAGGGTTATCACTCTGGGTTGGAGTTCAAAAGCGGTACTGAGCAGGTAATTAATCCAAGAAAAAATTACCCAAAATCTGGGATCTCGCAGCTGAAAATAGATTAAATTCAATCTTAGATTCAAAAATCGAATCAGGCTTCGCAGCCGAGCTTGATAGCTGGCTTGAAAGATCAGCATGAAAAAGCCATTAATGGCAGAGCAGACAACAAAGAATTGATGTACAAAAACCTTTGCCACACCTATAGAAAATTGAAAATGTTATTAGTAATGAAATGTGTCGGGTTTAGTTATGTTTCGTTTTATCAAAGTTGTTTTACGATAATTTAGCCACATAATTTGATGGTTCTTTTGCTGATGGACAGTTCCAATAAATTGTTTTACCATAAATTTATTAAGTTTTTACTTTCAATGGAATTATCTATGATGAAGAAAATGTTTTTAATGGCTTTGATGGCCAGTCTTGTTGCTTCTATTTTAATGGCTCAGGAAGTGAAGCCTGGAAAAGTTGAAGTTATAGATCTTGGTAAAGGAATTAAGCTGGAGATGGTTTTTATTCCTGCTGGAAAATTCAAGATGGGTTCGCCTGAATCTGAAAAAGGGCGACAAAAAAATGAAACTCAACATGAAGTGATCCTTACAAAAAGTTTTTCGATTGGAAAATATGAAGTAACGCAGGAACAGTGGGAAGTTCTGATGGGTAAAAATCCAAGCGTTAATGTTGGGCCAAAATTACCTGTCACGAATGTCTCCTGGGTTGAATGCCAAGAATTTATTAAGGTTTTGAGTTCAAAAACTAAAGGGGAATACCGGTTACCTACTGAATCTGAGTGGGAATACGCATGCAGGGCGGGTACAAATACTGCAACTGCCTTTGGTGAAACCATCACAAGCAAAGATGCTAATTATGATGAGTCGAAAATAAACAAACCTGTTCCAGTAGGTAGTTACAAACCCAATGCCTTTGGCTTGTACGACATGCATGGCAATGTCTGGGAATGGTGCAGTGATTGGTTTGCAAATTACCCTGAAGGCCCATTAGTAGATCCAGTAGGACCAAAAGAAGGTGTTCGCCATGTTATAAGGGGCGGGTCGTTCAACTATTTTTATGTTTCGAATATTCGCTCTTCTTATCGAGGGGATTTTGTTTTGCCCTCTAGTCGGACCATTGGTATTGGTTTTCGATTGGCAAAGACAAATTAATTGCTGTTATCATCTTTTAAAATAGTTCGATAATTTAAATTCTTACAAAAGATGAAACAATGGCGGTTGACTTCGAAATATTTCTAAAACGATTACTTGATTCTGGAATATTAACAGAACAAAAATTAAGTGCTGTTGATGAGACAAAAACTCGCCATCAAGATGTTGAATCTTTTATCCAGGATTTGATCGAATCCAAGTTGCTGACCAAATTTCAGGCAGAACAAATAATTGCTGGCAAAGGCGACAGTCTTACTTTTGGCAAGTACATCATTCAGGAAAAACTTGGTGCAGGTGGTATGGGGCAGGTTTATAAAGCGTACCACCCTGAGGTTGCTAAATTAGTTGCAATCAAAGTAATTCTTCCTCAAGGGAAGTTCGATACGGAATCTATTAAGCGGTTTGAAAGGGAGGTAAAAGCTTCGGAAAAGTTGGTTCACCCCAATATTATTGCGGTGCTGGATTCTGGGCGTATCAATGACCAGCTCTTCATGGTGATGGAACTTATTGAAGGTAAAGATCTTTTTGAACTAATCAATGAGAAGGGGAAGCTTTCTATTAAAGAAGCCATTGCCTACATCATTCAGGCTGCAAGGGCCCTTGAACATGCTCATGCGAACGGGGTGATACACAGAGATGTAAAGCCTGCAAACCTAATCGCAGATTCGCAAGGGCTTTTGAAAATAGTTGATATGGGGTTAGCAAAGATTCATGCAGGGGAAAATGAAGATATAGTGTCTATGCTGACTACTAATACTGCGATCATGGGTTCTGCCGATTTCATGTCGCCTGAACAAACAGTTTCTACAAAAAATGTCGATGCCCGGACTGATATTTATAGCTTGGGAGCAAGCTTTTATTTTCTGCTGACTGCGAAGGTGATGTATCCGCAGAAAACTACTTTTTCGAAGTTGATCGCTCATAGGCAGTCTCCGATTTCGTCTTTAAAATTAATATGCCCCGATGTTTCACAAAAGCTTGATGATGTTTATACAAAGATGGTTGCGAAGAAGGTAGAAGATCGATACCAAAGCATGACGAAATTGATTTTAGATTTAGAAGCATTGGAAAAAGAATCTGAAGCCCAGAATCGTTTGAATCAAGACGCAGCTTTAAATCCATTCCAAGTTAATGGCGTTAATTTTCTTGATCTTGATGATATTTCTATAAAGCCAAAAAAGAGCGCAGGGATATATTCGAACAAGAAGATTGCCATGTTTTGCGCAGGCCTATTTGTTGCTATGGGTTTGCTTTTGGCCATGCTTTTTATCACGAAGAATACTTGGGTAAAAAATGATCCCAACAATACCGATGATGCCCAAGAAGCTTTTCTCGAACCACCTTTTGACAACAACCAAGCTCAGGACGCGCAACAAGCCTTGGCCAAAAATTTAGGCTTGGCGGTTGAAACTACCGTAGATCTCGGTAATGGAATTAACCTTGCGATGATATTAATTCCGCAGGGGAAATTTATAATGGGTTCCCCTCTTTCAGAACCGGGCCACAAGAGTGATGAAGCCCAGCATCAGGTTGTTTTCTCTGGGCCGTATTTCATTGGGAAGAATGAAGTTACCCAAGAGCAATGGGAAGCTGTAATGGGGGATAACCCTAGTCAAATAAAGGGCGCTAAGTTGCCCGTTACGAATATCTCTTGGCTTGATTGCCAGAACTTTATCAGCAAGTTAAATGATAAGACCGAAAGTAATTATCGGTTGCCTACGGAAGCAGAGTGGGAATTTGCGTGTCGATCTGGTGCGAAATCTGCATACAGCGTTGGGGATAAAATTACGAAGAATGATGCTAATTATGAAAATGTTAAGGGCGGTGTAAAACCAGTCGGCAGTTACATACCTAATGCCTTTGGTTTGTACGATATGCATGGCAATGTCTGGGAGTTTTGTTCTGATTGGTATGGTGCATATTCAGCCGGCAAATCTTTAGATCCGATGGGCATTAAGAATGGTCGCGATCGGGTGTTGCGAGGCGGATCGTTTTTTGTTGATGGCCTTTTACTTCGTAGCTCAACCCGGGATCTCGTCGCACCTGATTTTCATAATGTTGTGATTGGCTTCCGCCTCGCAAAGACAAATTAAGCTTTGAATGCAACTCTTCAGGTATTCACGTTCGATATTATCGATGCAACATTAATGCGATCTTTCCTTTGTTGGTCTTATGATTGTTTTGTTGCTTATAATAAAATTGAATTTGTTTTGAGAAACTTCATTAACTTGTTGGTTTCATTTATTTGGTTTTCTTTTGGGAGAGAGATTTTCATGGATACTTTCGAGAATGCATCGCCACCTCATGAGCAACCTGAAAAAGTTCTCGCCAAGTGCTGGGAATGTGGCGAAATGAAAATGTGCTTTGAACATATCGTTTGTTGTACCGGTACTCGTTTTCATACATGCCCTGCGTGCAGGGTGCTCATTAATCAGAAGGTTTCATGAATAATCTTGATCATGAATTCTTTATGAGGCGGGCCATCGAACTTGCTTTGAATGTTCCCAATGTTCCTTTTGGTGCCTTGATTGTAAATCGTGACACCGACGAAATTCTGGCTGAAGGTTGGAACAAAACTAACATCAATCCAACATGGCATGGCGAAATAGATGCAATCAACCAACTTGCATTGCATCACAATTCTGCTGATTATTCAAAGTTGGTTTTGTACACAACGGCTGAGCCTTGCCCTATGTGTCAGGCTGCAATTCTTTGGGCAGGCATTGGCATGGTGGTGTTTGGTACTTCGATAAGATTTTTACAGAGTAACGGTTGGCATCAGATTGATATTCTTGCCGACGAAGTGGTTCGCCGTAGTCCTCATTGGCATTGTGAGCTGATAGGTGGCGTTTTGGAAAAAGATTGCAACGCACTTTTTCAGTGATGTAATGAATGATAGCTTTGGCCATGCCGATCTTAAGAAATATTAAGCGGGTTATATTTGTTATGCCTCAATTTGAACGCTACCTAGGAATTGATTATTCGGGGGCTCAAACTCCTGTGGATAATCTGCCTGGCTTGCAAGTTTATGAAGCCACCCTTAAGCGACTTCCCTGCGAAATAAAACCCACGCAAAGCGTAAATGGGCCGTTAAAGAAAAAGCACTGGTCTCGCAAGGGAATTGCAGAATTTCTCGCCCGTGAACTTCAAGAGGGGCCTCGCACCCTTGTTGGAATCGACCATGGGTTTTCATTTCCTCTCCCTTATTTTAATCAACATTTCTTGCCACATGATTGGCATAAATTCTTAGATGATTTTCAACAATATTGGCCTACTGATTTGGATCATATGAAAGTTGATTTTATTCGTAATGGCATCGAGGGGAATGGGTGTGCGCGCATGGGGAATTCCCGTTGGCGCAGGTTGGCAGAGCAGCGCTGTGGTGCAAAGTCGGTCTTTCATTTTGATGTGCAGGGTTCGGTTGCTAAGTCCACTCACACAGGGTTGCCTTGGTTGCGGTTTTTACGTCAGCAGTTGGGGGAAAGATTACACTTCTGGCCTTTTGATGGTTGGGAACCGCCGTTAGGGAAATCGGTTATTGCAGAAGTTTATCCTTCCTTATGTAACCAGAATTATCCTAACAAAGGTGTTAGTTCACATCAGCATGATGCCTATTGTATTGCGAGGTGGATGAGGCAGAGTGACAAGGCTGGAAATCTTTCACGGATTTTTCAACCAGAACTAAGTTTGCCAGATCGTCAACAAGCCGATATTGAAGGTTGGATTCTAGGGTTGTGTTTATAGCTTTTGCATAATTAGTTCGTCCTTGAAAAACCCACAAAAAGCTTCCAAACTGGTTTATTCAGAAGGAAAAGGGGTGATCAAATTTGCCAGAAAACCAAGGGGTTGAGAAGAAACGCTAGCAAAAGTGGCCCCTAAAAACCTCCAAAACCAAGAATCTTTACCGCAAAGACGCAAAGTTCGCCAAAAAGCAGAATACTAGTTTAACTTTCTTGCCTCTTGTCTTCCTTTGCGCTCTTTGCGTCTTCGCGGTGAGAATGCCTTTATTCTTCTACGGTTCTTTACTGCGGAGAAGTTTTGCAACTTACCGGCACCCAGAAATCATTTGACTTCCTTAATTGCCCGGGCTTGATTGAGGGAAGTTGACCAAGGATAGGTTTTTCAGGGACGACTAACTACTATTATGATGTTTTACTGTAATGTTTCGAAAAGTTTAATGCGGGCGGATTGCCATCTGCGTTTTACTGTTCGAACTGAGATGTCCAAAAGTTTGGCTGCATCTTCTTGGGTGAGTTCTTGATACCAGAGCAAATCTACCACATCCTTTTCTTCTTCTGGAAGGCTCTCTACTAGAAGATGAAATTCAGACCATTTTTCCAAATCTACCAGCGCTTCAGCTTGCTTGCTAATATCGCAAATATTTTGAACAATCAATGAATCAGAATGATGGTTTGCTGCAAAATTACTTTCAGCCTTATACTTGCGCACCAAGTCAATTAGTTCTCTGCGGATTTGCACTGCTGCAAGATTTATGAAATGCCTGGGTGATTCCACCTTGCAGCATTGCAGTGCCCGGTGCAATCTGATCATCGCATTTTGAAAAATATCATCAGTTTGCTCCCACCTACGAATGGCTGGGAATCGATAAAACATCCGACGAGTTAAGCGAATCAAGCTGCTGCTACATTGCTGGATTAGATTGGAGCAATCCATAGGGCTTTGCAAAGTGTCAAGGTCCTTTGGGACATCAGACTTGGCTTTTGGGAGCATAAATTCCAGCATTGTTTGGGCAATTAGAATCTTCAAATAAATATAAACCATAGTTGGAATAATATCAACTAATAAACGTCATTTTTAAACTTCATTAACAGTTACAGGGTAATGATTTACGGCCGCTAAGGATGGAGGTTTCTTAAGTTTTAATAAAATCTTGGCCTCTGATAAAGATTTCTACGCATTTACAAGTAGTAGTAAAAGTTAACTTTTAAAGGATAATGCAATGATTAAGCGAATTTTTACAGTATTGGTATTTGGAGTTATTTTTTTGGGATTGCTAATTCCCCAAGATTCATTGGAGGCATTAAAACCAAATCTAAATGCTGCACAAGCAAAATCAGCAGTGAAAACTCAAGGTGCAAAATCATCTAACGCCAAAAGCAAGGCAGGTAAAAAGAAATCAAAGTCAAAAGGAAAAAAGGCTGGAGCTTCCAAAGGAAAAGCAGCTAAGGCGGCTGCAGTAAAAAAAATAAGAGAAGCTCAAAGGATACTTGATAAGGCGTTTGGTCCTAAAGCTAAAGAAATTAATAGACAACTCAACCAGCTAAATAGTATTGTAAAAAAGCTTAAATAATTATTTTAGGGAGTATAACATGTTAAGAATTCTAATGATTTTATTGATTAGTTTTGTTGTTAATACAAATGATATCTATGGCCAGCCAGCAATCAAAGTCGATGACAAAGAGGTTGTTGATTTAAAATTTGAAGTTGATGCTATCGAATTTTTATTGATTTTAGATTTGGAAAAAAATCAAAAAGAAATTCTTAAGAAACTCGTAGTTGAAAAAATCGACTTTAAAATTTTAGATATTCCAAAATATACAGAAGAATATCTTAAGAAATTACGTAGTATTCGAAATGCTTTATTGGAAGATAATGATGAACTTGCTGATGATCTTAGGCTTGAACTTGACGATATTGTCGAAAAAAACATGATTGAAGTTGATTATGTCTATGAAGTCAATGCGTCTTCAAGGCGAAATGCTAAGGAATTTTTAAAATTACTTAGCATTGACCAGCTTTCAAGTTTGATTTCTTTTAACTCTGATGAATTTCAACCACCTTTGAGAGCATTGATGGATGCAGTTCGTGAGTTGCCCGATTTGGCAAAAGATGAGAAACAAGACTCGTATGATGAAATTCTGGAAGCCGTGGTTATTTCGCTTGCTGGGGTTGATATAGAGAAAGAAAAGAAGATTCGAAAAGATGTTGAACTTTTCTTGGATGATGTTTTAAAGCTACCTCCTTTGAAGGAAGATGCAAAAGTCAAAGAAAAGCAGGCTCAAAATAGGCCATTTGTAGCGCGTGCAAAAAATATTGTTGGTGGCATTGGCGTAATGGAGATTCTTCAAAATAATGTGGAGTACTTATTAGCAAAGCAATTATCAAATCCGCAATTTGCAAATGCTTTATCCAAAATTTCAAAAAAGTGAATTTGTTTTCAAGGAGTAAATAATGAAGAAAATTTTGGTAATAATTGCGTTAATGTTTTTTATATCAACAGTTTCTGCTCAAAATAAAAGTAACAATAAAAAGGGTGGCGCTGGCAAAGGTGTTAATGCCTCCGATACAAAAAAAGACGATATTCAAGGTTCTGCTACGTGGATTGTTGAGGCTTTTAATAATGGAGAAAACAAGCCTGGTGATGTTTCAAGACTACGAGCCACCAAAAATTTCAAAATATTCCGTGGTGAAAATGAAATCGGTACATGGCGAAAAATCGATGAAACTAAGGTAGTTGTAAACATTCAAAGTACTGATCTTAAAATTGGCGGTACGATGGAACTGTTGTTGAAAGAAAAGAACCCTCCAACATTTACAGGAAAGATTAAAAAAGTAGATGGTTCTGAATACAAAGTAAATGTTATAATGCGAAAAGATTAAGAATAATATAAAATTAATCCTAGTCTTTCTAAAACAACCCTCTTTTCAAATTAATCTACGCAATTGTGAATTCGATGCCCGTTAAGGTTTCAAAAGAATATCCTGAAATGGATGCGCTTTGGGAATTGGTTCAGGAAAAATAAAGATCCTTTTTTGGGAACTTTTTAAGAATAGCTGACTCTAATCTATTATCCATTTCTTGCGGTTTTTGAGTCAGTCTGGAAAATTGAACCATACGGATCAACTTCTATTCTACTAGGAGCAGTTTATGAAAAGTAGCATTGCTATGTTTTTCACTCTTGCATCATTTTCTATGATTGAAATTAACTTAATAATCTGAGATGACTTCTCCGCCCGCCATGGTAACCAAGGCGCAAAAAGTTATGATGCTAATATTTTCATTAATGTAACGGACGGAACCATCTGCAAAGGATGCGTTCATGCCACCGGAGTGGAAGGAGTAGGCCTCCTGATTGTTTGTGCAGTTCATTAGGCAGGCTTCTGAACAGAATGTCCCATCTTTATTAAATCCATGAACCGGACTATTATTGCCATCGTCTGCCCAAGCCGCACCGGATGTAATTCCATTCGTTACACTGGTATTTCCGCACTTAGTCGCACTATCAACATCTGCTTGCCCGATCACTTTGCCTGAAATGTAATGCTTGGGCCTTCCCCCCGATTCATAGACCAGAAAGCTATTGGAAGTTCCATCTCTAATTTCGCTAAAAGCTGTTCCTATGCCCATACTATTAATTACTGCTAAATTGGATGGAAAAGGAGTTTGCGCAACTCCTTTGCCGTTATTTAAGGAAAACACCATAAATGCATCAGTTATCCCTCCTGGGATAGTGTAATCAGTGATTGCAGCGTTAGGGTTTTTGTTATCCTTTGCTGGGCGGTTTTTGTCGTCTGGGCAAGCAGGGCATATGAATGTTTTAACTTGCATTTGCGCAGCTTTGTAATTAATGGGATCGAACCAGTTTTGATTTTTAATTGTGTATTGGTTATAAATATTTTGCTGTTCCATGTAAGGCAGAATAAAAACTGGCCAACCGTGTAAAAAAGGTTTTGTACGGCCAAGGGGAAATCTATTGTTTGTATCATGATAATTGTGTAAGGCCATTGCCATTTGTTTAAGATTATTTGCACATGTCAAACGGCTGTCGGCTTCCCGGATTTTTTGTACAGCAGCAATTAGCAAGCCAATCAGAATTGCAATAATAGCGATTACCACCAAAAGTTCGATGAGGGTGAATGCTTTGGAGGTGCTTTTTTGTATGGCCATGTAGTATCGCCTTTTTATTTTTTATCTAATGCTTTGCCTTTCTTTTAATGCGATAAAAAATCATTCAGGGGCCATTAAATTTCTTGTAAAAGGTTTATTTACTAGAAGATTAATAACTATATCACTCATTTTCGCCAAATCATTAAATAGAGATAAAATGCTTTTGTTGTTTAATAATCTCCAACCACTTGGCCATCGTTAAAAGATATAAGCTGGCAAAGGGTAACTATGTTTAGTTTGGTTGTGAGGAAGACTACTCTGCCATCTGAAAATAGTGTGTTTGCACCTCCGGTATGAAAAGCGTAAATTTCGTTGCCATTGACTGCGTTTACGCAGACAGGGCCATTCCATGAGAATCCTTTGCCTGATGTTGGATCTAATCGAATGCCATTAAGAGCGATAACATTTTCTCTGTCGCCCCACCCAGCGCAGGCGTTTACCCCTGAGGTCTTTTTTCCTAATTGGTAAACATCCGGTCTACCAGCATCTTCACCGACCATAACGGTATTGGATGAACCGTCAATTATTTCGCCTATACGGTGAGGTTTGCTGTCTTGAAGCACGCCAAATCTATTGGTGTTGTTAAAGGTTCCTGCTGTAATCAGGTTGTTTTGTTGCAACCATGTTATCAAGTTCATTTGAATATCAACAAAAGGGGAATAATCTGAGGGGCCAGAGGAAGCGTTAATAATGGCTGGTAAATAGGCTTTTATCGAGTAACTGGTTAAGTTTTCACCCCGTGGCGTGCTGGGGCATTGGAATGTTGGAATTTTGTTTTGGACAACTTGCTGGTTAGAAAATCCAGAAGTATTCAATGCGGTGTTATACCAATTCCGATTCCAATCATATTGCTTGAAAAGGTTTTCCTGTTCAAGTTGGGGTAGAATATAAAGGCCCCATCCATGGATGGGGGAAATAGGGATTGGGTTTACCTGCCCGCCTCCTCCTGGTGGAAAAGAGTTAAAAACATCATGATAATTTTGGATTGCTAATCCAATCTGTTTTAGGTTGTTAATACATTTCAGACGGCTGGCTGCTTCTCGGACTTTTTGAATAGCAGGAAGTAGCAATCCAATTAGAATTGCAATAATTGCGATCACCACCAAAAGTTCGATGAGAGTGAAGGCTTTGTGTTGAATTTTGCTTCTGGGCGAAACAAACATTAGAGAACTCCTGGGCGTAATAGAATCTGTCAAGGATCGAGTTTCAAGTTAGAAAATTCCACAGTACCTGGCGAAAAATTATCTCCTGAAGAGAGGTGTATTATCAAGGAAGATTTTTGTGATGAATTATGTAAAGATTTAAAGGAACCCCTAGAAACTTCGAGATCATCGATAAGAAATTGGAAGCTGGAATCTTTCAATATAAGCTTGCAATGAAGGAGCTGATTGATTTCATAGGGGATTTGCTTATCGATTAAAGGATCTTTACCATAACCATAAAGTCCGATGGTTCTGGTGAATCCTTCGTTCCCTATATGAATTAATTTTCGTTCGGACTTATCCTCGGTATTGTTGTTTAGGATCAATCTTGCTCGAAGGCCATTAATCACTTTCAGATCAAATTGCAGGGTGAAGTTTAAAGGCAAAGGTTCCTTAAAGGAAAGGTTGCCGACACCGTCTCCCAGAAATAATCCTTCACGTGGTTGAGACCAGCAATTTTTTTTAGGGTTGGCCCAGAACTCAATGAGATTGAGATGGGAATTCAGAATAGCAAGGTTTTCGGGTGTAAGAGGCCTCGCAGGTTTTGAGCGGACAATGTCCATCCCCTTGGGTGATTTAAGCAGGAAGGTGTACCAATAAGTAGTTAAGCCTAGTGCAATAAAAGAAAGGGAAAAGAGTGCAAGGAGAATAGCTTTTTTGCGGTGGATATTTTTATTTATGGAACTGAGTAGGGATTCTAAATCGAGTGCTAGTGGAATTGCAGAGGAATATCTTTTGTTTGGATCTTTTTGGATGCAGGCGAGCAAAATGCGTTCTAGTTTTTTAGGAATTGCTGGATTCAGAAGCCTAATAGATGGTGCAGGTTGATTCATTATTTGTTGAATTAGTTCTTGGGGGGAATCAGCATTAAAGGGGAGTTTGCCTGTAATTAGGTGAAACAGGGTGATGCCAAAGCTCCAGATATCCGAAGAGGCGTTTGGGGCAGCGCCTTGGATTTGTTCGGGCGAGGCAAAATGAATTGAACCAACATTAGCATCCGGTGATTCAGAGTTGATGTACAATGAATTACCAAAATCGTAGATTTTCGGTTCAAGATTATCTGCCAAAAGAATATTCGAGGTTTTGAGATCACGGTGAATGATGCCATGCTCGTGGGCATGATGCAATGCGAGGGCGATCTTATGAAGGATGGTGATTTTTTGGATTAGTGTAAGATTTTTAGTGTTTATGGCCTCGGTGAGGTTGCCTGATTCCACGAATTCAGAAATCATTAAGAAAGTGGAATTTAACTCAAGAATATCGTAGAGGGGTAAGATGCCCAAGTGTTTGAGGTTGCCTATTTTTCTTGCTTCTTCAAGTAACTCGAGCTTTTTCTGTTCAGGAAGTGCGCCGAATTTTTTAGCGGACTTAATTGCAACGAAGCGATGGAGTTGCAGATCCCAAGCTTTATAAACGATGCCATGCCCGCCTGTGCCGAGTATTAAATCAATGCGGAAGCGATCTTTAATAACGGATTGTAATGTTAAGAATTCGAAAAGTTCAGTAATGGGTTCAGCGGTATCGGAGTCGATGGGTTCGTTCCAGATGGAAGCGCGTAATGCTTTGATTCCTTTTTTTACTTGGGCAAGAAGGTGGGGGTATTCTTTGCATAAATCTTCTGGAGAAATGGAAAGTCCTTTTTCGAATTCCTCTTCCCAATAAAGAAGAAGATCAGAAAGGACTTCCTCGTCTTGGGTGTTTTGTGCCATGCTTTAAAGACTCATTTAAGAAACTGTAGTAAATACCTACCTTAATATAATGCGAAAAACATGGGAGTGATGGGCCAAAAGTGTTGGAAAATTAAAGAAATGAAGTTCAGTATAATCAGCTTTGTCGTGGGCGTTGTCGCTTTAGATTAGAAGGGTGTAGGGCGTAGAAATCTCTGATGTTTACGAAAATGTCATTTCCAATAAATAATACCATCCATTTAGGCATTGCTCAGGGATGCTCTTTTTCCCAAGCCGCTAAGCAGAAAAAACGGGCAATTTGGATCTTGCGTTTCCTGTATTATTGGTTCGATTCGGGCGTTGGGAAAATCGCCTTAACAAATCTGGCAATAAGGTTTTGAAGCGGTGAAAACCTTAGGCAATGATTTCCTTCAATACGCCGGTGCTGTCTCCATGCCTTTCGGATTCAACGCCAACGCCATGGAGCATCGCCAGCCAAGCATTGCAAAGAGGAGTATCTTTAGGGGCGACAATGTTATGGCCAAGCTTTAAGTTGGCACCACGCCCAGCGATGATTGTGGGGCAGTTACTTAGTTCATGGCCGGTGCGTATGTTGCTGCCGTATGCAAGGGCGACATTGTCAAAGAGGCTGGTGCCGTTCGTCTCTTTTGTCGCTTTCAATTTGTCTAGGAAGCCGGCCAACAATTCGCTTTGGGCAAGGTCACGGCGTTGGGATGCATCCAGTTTTTCACCAAGGGTGGTATGGTAATGGCTCATGTCGTGTGGGTGGACCTTGATCCCTAGGGCTGTAAGCAGGGTGTTCACAGGCTGGCGAAATGTCATTACCCTTGTACTGTCTGTCTGCATGGCTGCGATCATGATGTCGTATATAAGCTTGATTTCTTCGCGCCCATCTACCCCTGGTTTTGGCTCGGGTATGGGTGATTTGGGTTGAGGGACCCCGATCCACTGTTCTTCCTTTGCTAGCCGGGTTTCGATATCCCGTATTCCCTGGAAATATTCCTCAAGTTTTGCGTTGTCGTTCTTAGCCAAGCCTCGCTGCATGGATCGTGCATTATCCAAGACTGCATCCAAAACACTTCGTTTTTGTGTCAGCATAGCTTTTTGCAGATCAATCGGGGTTGAGTCCTTTGCAAAAAGTTTGTGATATGCCGCCATGGGGCCGTTTAGCCCTCCGACAGGCTTTCCACTCACATCCCATGCCATGGACAAACCCGGGCCATGACCGCTTAAGTCGCCAGTTTGGCTACCATTAAATTGTAAGGAAGAAAATCTGGTCTTAAGCCCAAGTTTAGAAGCAGCCACTTGGTCGGCACTAATGTTATTGTGGAAGCTTTGCCCTGGTTGTGCATACCTGTTTGCCCCGGTAAGCCACATGGTGCTTCCCCAGTGGCCTTCGTTGGAATATTTGTTCCATAGCCCTTGTACCACGCTAAAATCAGACTTGTGTCTTTCAAGCGGTTTAAGACCTACAGGCAGTTCATAATCCTTTCCAAGGTTTTTGATATCAGGGTACCAGGTTTTTTCGGTAATACCCCAGCCGAACCCTAGGAAAATCAGCCTCTTTGGGGCAATCGATGGAACGGCCGCCCCGGCAAATCGCCTGACGCCTAGTGACTCCAGCATGGGTAAGGCAATTAATGCGGTGCTGGATTGTAAAAAGTGGCGGCGATGTGTCATGGAAAGTACCTCAGGATTATAATTATTATCGACTGCGACAGTATAAAACTAGACCCTTACTTGGTGTGAAACTCGCGACTGGAAACAAGGGAGTGTATAAATTCCCTGAATCCATAGTTTCGGGACTTTACGGTATTCATCATTTCCTTGACCAGGGCATCATCAGTGAAACCGATGGGCCGGCCCAAGCCATATTCAATTAGTACTGTGCTAAGACCTTTGGCAAAGTCATCTTTTTTTGCAAAAATGATATCCCGCAACTCGAGAAAATTGCTGAAAGAAGATCCCTTATGAAGACTGGCGGATGGGTCAATGATCCATGTTTTATTTGCTCCCTTGATCGGTTTCCCATTCTCATCCATGACCTGGTAACTGTCTTCAGTGCGCCATTGGCCCACGGCATCAAAATTTTCCAACCCAAAACCAATGGGGTCGATCTTTCTGTGGCAATTTGCACATTGGGGGCTTTCCTGGTGGGCCAGAAGCCTTTCCCGAGTGGTTAAAGCTTTTCCTGCAAGGCGCGTGATTTGGGGGACATTTGCAGGGGCGGGCGGAGGAGGATCATTTAAAAGTTTTCTCAAAACCCAGGCACCTCTTTCCACGGGGCTTGTTCGGTCTCCGTTTCCGCCCATCACATGGATGGCTGCCATGCCAAGCAGGCCGCCCCGCGGAGAACCATCTGGAAGCATGACTTTCCGGTAGGTGTCACCCGTGACACCGGGAATTCCATAGTATTCTCCAAGTAAGTGATTGATCACCACATAATTTGACTTTAAAAGGTCGGTTACCGGTGCATTGTGAATTAATAAATGCTGGAAGGTTTCATACACCTCATTTTTTGCTGCAAGCCGGGTGCTGTCGTCAAATTGTGGATACTTGACACGGTTGACCTCAAAAAAATCCAGCCGATCCATTCCCAACCATTGAAAAACAAAACCACGGATAAAATCCATCGATCTTGGGTCATCTAGAAGTCGGTTTGTTTGTTCAGCTAGCACATTGGCTTTCATTAACTCGCCATTTTTACCGAGTTCGAGCAATTCCCGGTCTGGTGGGGCACTCCATAGGAAATAGGAAAGTCGCGAGGCAAGTTCAGATCCTGTGAGTGGCCGGCTTCGATTGTCAGGGGATGGTTCTGCAAAATACAGGAACATCGGGGAAGCCAAGATAATTGCAAGGGTATCCTTGAAGGCGATTGACGGTTTTAACCCAGATTTTACCTGGTTAGAATAAATCGTGGTTAGTTGATTCAAATAGCTTGGTGGGGGTTCGGTGCCTCGAAATGCTTCTCTTGCAAACCGTGAAAATGCTGCTTTCACCTCGTCGGCAGAAGGTGCCTTGGCATTATCATCCAGGGTCATGCCAATTGCTTCCAGACCGGGGGGAATCAATTTCGAAGCGTCATTAATTCTTTCAATTTCGATGTAATCAATCCAAAGAACGGCCTCTGGCCCAATTCCATTTCTTTTCACGGCCTCGCTGCGCTTTCTTCCCCCATCTTCGTTGTTATCCCAGGTGCCTTTTTCACGGATGAACAAGGTCCGGTCTCCACTGTCAGTTTGTGACTTGTTTAATTTGAAGGGCATTTCTATCAATTGTGGACTTTCAAAAGTTCCTGTTACTTCAAAAGTGGCCCTTACCATTCCGTTTCTTGGATGAAAGCCCACTTCCAGAAAACGCTGCCCTGGCTTTGCATTTTCGGAGGCTGCAATTTTCACGCTTAAGATATAGTCACCACTTTTCCAATCGTTTGGAACTGGCATTTGTAGGAACCCAAGAGCCATTACCGCAGGGTGCATGGTGGGTGTTCCAAGGTAGGCGCCACTGTCCAATTTGGGCTGTTTCAGATAATATTCGTGATATTTTTGCCAGTTTTCAGCAAGGGCGGAATTTGCTTTATCAGCATTATTCTCGGTGGATTGAAACCCAAAGGATTCCGGTGATGGAGCCCCAGCTATTTTGTCCCATGAGCGCCGGAATATTGCATCATTTTTGGAGTTTTTCCTGATTGTTTCAACCATGGTTTTATTTTCTGCCCGGGCTGCGGCCTGTTCCACCGCCTTGACCCAGTTTTTGGCCCGATCACGATCTTGAATTTGGCTGGACACATACTTGGAAACCTTTTCGTTTGCAGTTTCGCATTCATAACGAACCTTTGAAAGCCCCGGAGCCGATATGGAATTTAACTGCCGGTTATCACCGATCTGGAACTTTGCAGGCATTGGAGCCACGATTTTTTCAGCATCTGTAATCCGTTCGATTTCCATCCAGTCCACCCATAGGGCAAGCTCTGGTCCAATCCCATTTTTTGATTTGCCGGAATTGAAAATCTGCCTTGTTTGCAAGTAATGGTCATTGCTGCCTTTTTCTCGGATAAACAAGGTGCGATTGTCTCGGGTGAAATGTTCCTTGGTAATTTTAAGCGGAATTTCAATAACCTGGGGCTTGCCAATAGTGCCTGTCACCTGGTGGGTGCTCATCACCTGTCCGTTCCTAGGATGGATTCCAAATTCTATAAACCGTCGTTCCAAGGGAGAGTTTTCAAGCGCACCGATTCGGATTCTTACCATGTAATTTCCAACAGGCCAACCATAGGGAACTTGGAGGCTTACGAAGTCGTTTCCGTAATCGCCCGCCATAATGGTTAGGTATGCTCCGGTATCAAGGTGTTTTTGGCGAAGATAATTTTCATGGTATGGTCTCATGTACCCGCTGCCCTGCTTGGTTTCGTAATTCAGGGCGCCATTTGCTTTGTCCGCATTGTTCTCAACAGTGCGAAAACCATATTCCTCTGGAGCAGGGGCACCTTTTATCAATCCCCAGGAACGCCGGAATGTTGCATCGTTTTTTGAATCTTTGCGCAGCTTTTCTACGACCTCTGAATTTTCGGGACGTGAGGCAGCACCATCTACAGCTTTTGCCCAACTTTTGGCCCTTTCCAGTTCATCTAATGTGTCTTGGTATTTTTTTTGTATACGTTTCAAGGAATCCTCAGATTCATAGCGTAAATTTCTTTGTTCACCAGCAGATTTTTGCCAAAGAAAAGCCTCTTCAATGGCTTCACGACCAAGGGACTGATATTGTTCAAATTGGTTCCCTGACATGAATAAATTTTGGCCTGCGGTGTCAAAACCACCAGTTCCCGTGTCACCTGGAAGTTCACTGACATTAATTTCCACACCTAGTAGTTCTTTAAGGGTATTTTTGTATTCGCGGCGATTAAGTCGCCTCATGGTAATAATGCCCTTCTGGTCAGTAAGGCTTTTTCTTGCAAGAACCATAGCTTTGGATAGGTCGTCTAGAAAATCAGTCTTTACGACTGAAGGCAATTGTTTTTGATTTTCGGGTGGCATTTCGCCGGAATTGATCGCATTTAATACTTTTTGCCAGCGCTCTGCGGTTTCTATCTCACTTATTTTGTAGGGAAGGTTATCGAGACGAAATTTCCCCTTTTGATTTCGCTCATCGTGGCATTTCAGGCAATACATATCAAGGATTTGCCTGTGTTTGGAATCCATAACAACGGAATTGGACGGTTCTTCGCCAATTGAAACCGAAGTGAACCAATCATCTATCATGATCCATGCAAATGTAACTAAAGTGAGTTTAATGAAGAAATTTTTCATGGTGTGGATTCGCCTAAAAACAATCAAGCAAGCTTTGTATTATAACCAATAGAAATTAAGAAGGTAAGAAATTTTCAATTCATTTGCATTTAAGCAAATCACTTGTCTTTGCAATTAATTTATAGACAAATATACCTATTCACTTTTATTAACGGGAATATGCCTAGCTCCTTAAAAGTAATACCCTGCTTAAAAGTATGAAAATTGATACTTTTCTCGATTTTTTAAAGTCATCAAAACAATCTTGGCAGGCTTTTCAGTTTTAAAAAGTTGACCTTGTTTTTGAGCACTTATATGCAACCAAAATTATACTAACCAAGGTGTTACTTCGCATCAGCATGATGCTTATTGTGTAGCAAGGTGGATGAGGCAGAGTGATTTGTCAGACAATTTATCAGCCTTTTTTCAACCTGAATTAAGCGCATCAGAAATAAAGCAAGCAGGTATTGAAGGCTGGATTCTAGGTTTAGTTTAATGAAAAGAAGAGAAATTTATTGTAATGAGTATCGGGCGTACAAGTTTCTGCTGTCTACGAAAATATCATTTACCATAAATGATGCCATCCATTGCGGCATTGCTTAGGGATGCCCCTTTTCCTATCCCGCTAAGCAGAAAAAATGGGTCATTTGGATCTTGCGTTTCCTGTTTTATTGGTTCGATTCGGGCCACCGGGTTTCCTCTGCGGGTTAAAATCAGTGATTGCCCGCTTTGAACCTGCTTGATAATTTTTTTAGTATTAAGCCGAAGTTCCAGCATGGATATCTTTTTCATGATTTACCTTTAAATAATTAACTTCAACTTAAATGTTATCAGGTAAGAGTAAGGGTAAGGGTTGAAATTGGAAAGATTGGTTTTGCGGATGGGAGAAAATGCAATGCCGTCCTCTGCAGGAATGTGGAAATCTAAAGAGGCGGTAAGTAAAGAAGTCGCCGTTCGAAATTACCAAATGCGTTTGATAGGGTAAGCGTCCAACTGCGGATCGATGCTTACCAGTGAAATATCTTCCACCATTGCCTGAGAAACCATTAATCGGTCGAAGGGGTCCCCATGATGCAAGGGCAACGTCGTCAGCATTTCCGTGTGCCTTGGCTCGATGGGGAGTACCTTGAAACCATTACTGTCAACCCCCTCCGTGATGAGGGTCAAGTAGGGTACGGATAGCGGATATTTGCCGAGCTTGACTTTGATGGCGATCTCCCAATAGCTCGCTGGGCTAACTAAGATTTCATTGGATGGGTCGGCGATGAGCACCCGTGCAGCAGCGCTGAGTTGCGAATCATTGGTAATGAACCACAAGAATGCATGCGTGTCGAGGAGTAACCTCATTTCATGTACTCCTCAAAATCTTTTAAGTGTTCATCGTCTTCGACGAGTAGCGTAATCATGCCTTTACAATTTCCGGGCACCCGGGGCTGGCGCTGCGGGGCGGGAGGTGGAACGAGGAGTTTCGCCACGGGTTGCTGATTACGGGTCAAGATGACTTCATCCCCAGGAGTCAGGCTGTCGAGGAGTTCGGGCAGCGTCAGTTTCAAGTCTTCCACGGCCATCGTCGTTTGCATGATTCTCTCCTTCTTGAGCTCGAAAAATAGTTCTTTAAGTTTTATTTCTATTTTTTTCGTGGTCAATCTTCATCCTTTGTACCACACACAAGTTTGAATTCCGCAAGGATGTCCACAAAACTTGGCGAACTCTTTTCATCCTGTTCACGAAGGCGGAAAACCAGAGAAGCAGAAAGCCAAGAATAGCTCGTGGTTTTCAGGGGTTTATTCCTGCAATATCCAATGTTGAATAAACAATTCTTGGTTTTCTCGTACCCTTTCGATGGTATTTGTTAGAATCTTTTTAATTGGAATTGTGTAAACACAAACAGGTGTGGATTAATTTTGCCTTTACAGAAAATAGGGCGCATGTCTGAAAAGGAACCCAGAAATCATGTTTGAGGAAAAGGGGATTGTAATAACAGAAACCCTTTTGAAATTGCCCCAGCAAACGATCACGCTTGCAGGAATAACTTCGGTAAGAAGTGGCTGTAATCCGGTGTATCCGGATGCCAGTGGGAAAAAGGTTCTGATCTTTATGATTAGTTTTGTCTTATTGGAGAGTTTTTTCTTTTTGGTGATGGTAGCAAACTTCGAATTTTGGTTTATGGGGGTAAACCCCTTGGCAGTTTGGCGTGGGATTGCGTCTGGGAATGCGGAGAGTGTCCTGAACTTTTCGCTTGCGTTATTCCTAACTACTATACAGGGTATAGTCTTAAGTCAAATATTAAGATGGTGGATTTCGCGAAAAAGGAGGCAATGGGTGCATTATATTGTGATCACCACGGCGTCTGGGGAAACCCGACCTTTAGAAGATTTGGACCAAAGCTTCATATTAAGGGTGGTTAAAGCGTTGGAAAAAGCACTTGGTCAAACAACTTAAACATTATGCATCTTCTCGGATGCCCTTGAGATTTCTATAATTTCTTTTTGAGTTTCATGCTATTGTTAATCAAATGGTAATATTTTTCGCATACTTATAAAGCAGGTTGAAAAAGAATGATGGCGCCAACCTTTGCAATCTTGGAATGGTTTCCACCCGTGTTAAACATCCTGATTTGGTTAGTCAGTGTGTTTTTGATCCTTTTGATTCTGATTCAAAAGGGAAAAGGTGGTGGATTGGCCGGGGCCTTCGGCGGTCCAGGGGGTCAAAGTGCATTCGGTTCAAAAACCGCAGATGCCTTCACAAAAATCACCCTTTATGTTGCTGGAATATGGGTTGCGCTGATTGTTATCATGATTTGGCTGGTTCAGCCTAAAATCGTAATTTCCAGCCCGACGGATATCCAGCAAATTAGTAAGGAAGGAATGCCTGCAGAAGGTGCTCCTGTGGATCCTACTCCAAAGGCTGAACCCGAATCTAAAGAATCTCCTAAAACTGAATCCAAGGACGATAAAAAAGAACCAGTCAAGGATGCTCCAAAGGTAGAGCCAACGGGCGATGCCAAGGACGACAAAAAAGAACCAGTCAAGGATGCCCCCAAGGTAGAGCCAAAGGGCGATGCCAAGGATGATAAAAAGGCTGAAACTAAAAAGAACTAAGTGAGGCACAGCCTTTCAAAAGGCATGTGAAAGCCCGTGCTCTATAGCATGACAGGCTACGGAGAATCATCCCACCAAGGGAAAACCTTGGCGGTTGCGATTGAGCTTCGTTCTGTAAATAATCGATATTTGAAGGTGTCTTTACGGGCCCCAGAATCCTATCAGATTTTGGAGCCTGAATTTGAAAAGGCCGTGCGTAAGCTGGTGCGTCGGGGAACGGTGCAGGTAAATCTTCGAGTCCATCGGGTCAAGGAAACGCAAGAGCAGCCTTTAAGGTTAGATGTTCTCAAAGGTTATTTGACTCAGGTGGCCAAGGTTGCACAAGAAGCAAGCCTTACTCAGGAAGCTTGTAATATCTTGATGGGAAATGTTTTGCATCTGCCCGGGATTGTTCCCGAGGGGCAGGTTGGTGCAAAAACTTTGGATGAAGATTGGCCTCAAATTGAGAAAACTCTTGAGATAGCCCTAGGTAAGCTGCAATCGATGCGCAGTACCGAGGGTGGAGTGATGGCGCAAGAGTTAATGGCGCTTAGGAATAAGATTTTCGAGCATCTAGCTTCGATCAAAGTTTTGATCCCGCAGGTAATGGAAGCGTATAAGGATAGATTGCTGGATAGGGTGCGGAAATTGCTGGAGAGCACCGAGGCGCAGATTCAGCCTTCCGATCTTATCCGTGAGGTTGCGATTTTTGCAGAGCGCTCCGATATTGCAGAAGAAGTTACTAGGTTAGATAGCCATCTAGAACAATTTGGCAAAGTTTTGGAGCAGGAAGAAGGGGCTGGGCGAAAGCTCGAGTTTCTTACACAAGAAATGGTGCGTGAAACCAACACCATGGGGTCTAAAGCTGCGGACGTGAAAATCACCCGCCATGTGGTTGAGATTAAGGGCGATTTGGAGCGCATTCGGGAGTTAATCCAGAATGTCGAATAGTACAAAACAAGCCTTTTTTGGGCCATTGATTATAATATCAGGGCCGAGCGGCAGTGGTAAATCGACCTTGGTAAAGGAATTACTCAAGGATAAGTCGATGCCTTTAGAAGGTGCGATTTCTGCAACCACCCGCACTAAGAGGCAATTTGAAGTGGATGGCGTCGATTATTTTTTCTGGGACAAAGGAATGTTCCAACAGGAAGTCGCCAAGGGTTCTTTTCTTGAATGGGCCGAGGTTTACGGCAACTATTATGGTACATTGATTTCAGAGGTAGATGCGCGAAGAAGGCGCGGTGCCGGGGTGGTACTGGAAATCGACGTTCAAGGTGCGGGGCAGATTCGAAAGACCGGTTCGGTGAGTAAAAGTATATTTGTGGTACCTCCAGATATGGAGGCATGCGAATCTAGACTTCGAGCCCGGGGCACCGAGACTGAAGAAACGCTAGTCAAAAGGTTGGCAAGTGCGAAACACGAGATGGAACAAGCAGTGGAATATGATTTCAAAGTTATCAATGATGACTTGGAAAAAGCTGTAGAAAAGATCAAGGATTTTGTTAGACCGTTGTTTTTAGAAAGGTGATGCTAATGCTAGATGAACTTAAAGAAGAAGCCATTGTAAACCGAGTTGGTGGCCGCTTCAAGCTTTCCACCATGATTCAGAAAAGGCTTGCAATGCTTAGCCAGGGTGCGAAGCCTTTGGTTAACACTCGCCATACCGACAAGATGGCAATTGTATTGCAGGAAATTCTGGACGACAAAATATTTCTAGACAAGACGGGTGCGATTCAAGCCCGTGCGAAGAACGAAATGGATGCAACACGCAGGGCGATGGAAGGTGATATTTCGGGTGAATTAGGTGCTGATTAATTAAGCTGAGGGATTTTTACTCGACGGGGTTGATCGAATGAGTGATTCCAGCGAAAAGCCGGCAGGTTCATCTGGGAAATATTCTTCTTTCCCTGGTGAACCTGTTTTTACTGATTCCCTTCCGAGCGATCAGCATTATGGTTACAAGCCATTATCGATTCTGGCAATTCTTGGGGCAGTATTGGGTGGCCTGTTTGTGCTGACCCTTGCAGGGGGCTTTGGTGCGGCATTTTTGTTTGGCACCCCTTGGATCATGTCGCCTTGGATCATTTTTTGGCCTGCCTTTTCCATCCTTTTAAGCTTCGTTGCATATACTCGGATCAAAGCTTCAGATAATACCATGGGGGGTGAAAAGCTTTCCCTTTGGTCGATGCAGATTACAGCCATCTTCATTTTGTGCTACTTTGCTAATTTTGCAGGCACTTACTTTGCAGTAAGAAATCAAGCGGATGCTTTTGTCAAACAATGGCTTGGTGTTATCGCAAAGGGTGAGATTGACAAGGCGTTTTTGCTTACCTTAAAACCACCTCGTCCTTTCGAAGATTCCAACCTAAGAACCACTTTCGAAATCACTTATAATATTGCACCAGATCCTTTGACTAAGGGGGCTTATTCTGCTTTCAAAGTGAAGGATTATGTGCGATTGATCCAGTTTGCTGGCGATAGTGCGAGCAAATTTACGATGAAATCTGCAAGCTCCCCTATTTATGAAATGGGCGGGTATCTGGTTAGGCTTATTTATGAAGTGGAAATACCAGATGGCATCATGGAAGTAGCAGTTGTCGCCCTTGGGCAGGAAAGCCCTTCTGGTGGGTATAAAGGCAGGCAATGGCAGGTGCTGGTAGATGGAACTACCATGGTTCAAAAGTTAAAAACAAACGATGAGTCCCGTAAGAAGTTTGAGCTTTCTGTTTCCGCAATGGAATTTGCTGCAAGTTGGTGCATGGCGGTTGCAAATAAAATTTGGGAGCCCGCAGTATACGGTATAGCAGAAATAAAAGACCGCGATCAAATAATGAAGGGCTTTACCCCTTCTATGCCTCTTGGGTTGGGCGTAGTAGGCGGGGCACTCCTTCAAGCTGCAGAATCCCCTGAACGCCAAGCGTTCCTTGCAGCATCGCAACAATTATTTGATGGGAAGTTTGTTCGTGTTGGTGAAAACTTCTGGTCTGATCCCATTATGAAGGTGGGGATTCTTGACCTTCTCTCCAAGGCTTTCAGGCCAATGACTGATCATACTCCCCCGATGCAGCTTTCTGGTGGCGGGGCTTGGATAAGGGTAGAAAATGGAACTGTCCCGCGTTATCGAAATGATGCAGGTAAAATTGAATTTGAGTTTGATTGCTTGATATTGCTATTTCCGAAGTATCTTGTGCAGGCTGCGTTTGTAGTAACAGGCGAGGAAAAAGCAGATGGAAATGCCCCACCTGATTGGAAGGTAAAAGAGATCGTTCTTAACCGCGGTGTTTCTATGCCGGTCGCTGCGCCCAAACCGGGCGGGCGTTAATCTTTATTCCTCTTTTAAATTCGTCCCGTCTAGAATATGGCCTAGTTTGGTTTTTTTCGTTTCTAGATAGCGCCGATTATTATCGTTGGCAAGTATCTGGATGGGAATCCGCTCGGTGATTCTTAAACCATACCCATCAAGGCCGACGACTTTTTTCGGATTGTTGGTAAGCAGTTTAATGTCCCGGATTCCAAGATCGTTGAGAATTTGTGCCCCAATGCCATAATGCCTCAAATCGGCTCCAAATCCAAGCTTCTGATTGGCTTCTACGGTGTCTAAGCCTTCTTCCTGTTGAAGTTTGTAGGCTTTTAATTTGGAAAGCAGGCCTATACCACGCCCTTCCTGCCTCATGTAAAGAAGCACCCCTTTGCCTACTTTTTCGATTTGTCGCAAAGCATGATGCAACTGCGAACCGCAATCGCAAAGCAGGCTATCGAAAATATCGCCAGTCAGGCACTGGCTATGAATACGCACAAGTACGGGTTCTTCCTGGATTGCAACTTGGCCATTGGTGGATACGCCAATCCCACCCGCGCACAAAGCCAAATGCGGTTCAGGGTCAACCACGGAAGAATAAGCGATGAGATCAAAGTTGCCTAGTTTTGTAGGAAGTTTGAGTTCGATTTCTCTGCGGATTAATTTTTCTCGTTGTCTGCGGTGTTTGATCAGGTCTTCGATGGTGCACATTTTAAGACCATGTTTTTTGCAGTAAGGGATCAAGTCTGCTACTCGAGCCATAGTGCCATCTGGGTTTACAACTTCACAAATAACCGCAGCTTCTTTGAGGCCTGCAAGTCTAGCAAGATCGACACTGCCCTCGGTATGGCCTGCTCGAACGAGTACGCCCCCATCGCGAGCTTTAAGGCCGGGCACATGGCCTTTGCCACGAATTAAGTCGTGGGGGGTTGAGTTTTCATCGATTGCAACTTGCACCGTACGGGCCCGATCAAAAGATGATGTTCCGGTTGTAATTCCAGTGCGAGCATCAATATACGGGGTAAAAGGGGTGGTAATGCCCTCGGAATGGGGTGAGGGAAGAACATCGAGGTTAAGCCGGTTGCAAATGGAAGTCGACATAGCCAGGCAAACTAGCCCACAACCGTTACGCATCATAAAGTTGATGTTTTCTGGGGTGGCTTTTTCAGCAGCGATTACTAAATCGCCTTCATTTTCACGATTTAGATCATCAACAACAACAATAAGCCGGCCTTGCCGGAGTTCTTCGATTGCTTCATCAATCGAACAATAAATCGAATTATCTTCAGACATTCATGACTCCACAGCGGGAAAAATACTATCTTATTATTATTGTAGCACTCCACAGATTATTTCATATCATTGTTCATGCTTGCCCTATGGGTATGCGATATTGATAATAATAGAAATTTGTTTGGAAATGCTTGGCAGGCTGCCACTTTAACTATCCTTCCTCTTGATATTTAAATCATCATTGGAGCTGAATTTCATGGCTAAGAAAAAAGTGGGTCTGTGGTTGATAGGTGCATGTGGCGGTGTTGGAACAACAGCAGCGCTTGGCCTTGCTGCCATTCGCAATAAACTTTCTGACACCACATCGCTGGTGACAGAGTTGCCCCTTTTTGAAACTTTAAAGCTAGATGCTTTAGATTCATTTGTGGTGGGTGGTCATGAAATCCGCAAAGGATCATTCATGGAAACCGCCAAGGAATTGCACCTGAAGGCAAAGATATTTGATGCAGCAATGCTTGCAGGTTCAGAGAAAGATCTTGCAGAATGGAGCAAGAATATTAAGCCTGGGTCTGCAGTTGAATCGGGATCAACCATAGCAAAGATGGCTGATTTAAAAAAAGCAAATGTTAAAGAAACTCCCCGGCAAACCATTAAACGCATTCAAACCGATCTTAAAAACTTTCAAAAAGCCAACGATCTAGAGCATGTGGTTGTGATGAGCGTAGCTTCAACCGAACCACCTTTTCAAACCGGTGTTCAGCATCAAACCCTTAAAGCTATGAATGCCGCTTTGGATGCGGGCGAAAATGTTCTCCCCACCAGTTCGATGTATGCTTGGGCTGCAGTTGATCTGGGAATGCCCTTCGTTAATTTCACCCCATCGCTGGGCGCCTCATTCCCTGCCATTCAGGAACTCGCAAAAATCAAGGGTGCCCCTCTTGCAGGGCAGGATGGCAAAACAGGCGAAACGCTGATGAAATCTGTGCTTGCGCCAATGTTTGCACTGCGCAACTGGAAGATTCTTAGCTGGGTTGGTCATAATATCTTTGGTAATCGCGATGGCATTGTCCTCGATGATCCCGCCAACAAGGCTTCCAAAATCAAAACCAAGGATCAAGTAATTTCCTCGATCGTTGGTTATAAGCCACAGACCTTGGTCACCATCGAATATATTCCTTCGATGGATGATTGGAAAACAGCTTGGAATCATATTCATTATCAGGGGTTTCTTGGCACCCCGATGATTCTGCAATTCATTTGGCAGGGTTGCGACTCTGTTTTGGCTGCGCCTTTGGTGATTGATCTTGCAAGGTTTGCACTGTTTGCAAAACGCAGAGGTGAATCGGGTATCATGCGTCATCTTTCTTGCTTCTTCAAGGGGCCGATGGGCGAAACCAACCATGATTTCTTTCAGCAATTTGAAATGCTTCGCGACTACGTCGAAGAAACCGGAGAAAAATCATGAAGCTAGCTTTTAGTAGTAATGCCTACTTGCGATTCTCTTTTAACGATGCTGCCAAAAAGATTGGAAAGCTTGGTTATCAAGGAATAGAAATCATGGCGGATGTGCCCCATGCTTGGCCAGCCTTCATGCTGGAAGAACAAAAGCAGGGCATTCGCGATTCGCTTAAATCCAATAACCTTGCGATTTCCAACATCAATTCCTTCATGATGCACGCAGTCAATGATTCGAGGCAGCGTTATTGGTATCCATCTTGGATTGAACCGGATAAGCATTACCGCCAGATTCGTATCGATCACACCATGCGTTGTTTAACGATGGCAAAAGAATTGGGCGCACCTTGTATCACTACCGAACCAGGTGGTCCTGTTGAAGCCGGGGCCTCTTGGAATGCAGGTCTGAAGTTGTTTGTCGAAATGCTAAAGCCAGTGATCGAGCATGCTGAAAAAGAAGGTGTTTTGTTGCTCATCGAACCTGAACCCGGTTTGTTGATCGAAACTGCAGATCAGTTTTTAGAATTCATGGGGCACATTAAGTCGCCCATGGTGGGATGCAACTTTGATATAGGCCATTCGTACTGTGTGGGTGATGACCCTGCCAGCACTATTCCAAGGCTTGCAAAGTACATTAAGCATTTTCATCTCGAAGATATTGCAAGTACTCGCGTGCACCATCACCTAATTCCAGGCGATGGGGCGATTGACTTTAAAGCCGCAATCGAAGCTATCAAGGCAATTGGTTATAAAGAATGGGTAACCATCGAACTTTACCCCTACGTTGAAGATCCAGATCAGGCCGCTAAACTTGCCCGTGAGCGAATTGCGCCGTTGCTTGCCTAGTGATGATTAAGCCCGCACACGCAGGTTGATCATTTCCACGGTAAACGAGAAGCCCATTGCAAAATAAATATAGGCTTTGTCGATGTGTTGACCCATGCCTTCTGCCATTAGTACAACCCCGATAAGAATTAGGAAGCTAAGTGCAAGTACTTTCAGGGTGGGATGTTTTTCAACGAAGTTGCTCACTGGTCCTGCAAAAATCATCATCACCATTACAGTAATAATCATTGCGGTGATAATGACGCCTATTTCCTGAACCATCCCAACTGCGGTGATTACAGAGTCGAGTGAAAAAACAATGTCAAGCAATGCGATTTGCACCAGCACCATTGCAAAATTACTCTTGGTGTTGGGCGAATGATCAGGGTGCCCTTCGGGGTGACCTTCAAGCTTATGGTGAATTTCGAACGTACTCTTGGCGATTAGGAACAATCCTCCTGCGAGGAGAATGAGATCTTTCCAGGAAATCTCTCTGGCTTCCTCAGTTTTTGCGGCCCAGTCGGGAAGTGTTAAAACAATTTGATGCAGGCTTAAAATCCAAGAGATGCTGAATAGCAGTAACAGGCGGGTTCCCAATGCAAGTATAAGGCCTATTTGCCTAGCATAGCCTCGTTGTTCTTTGGGAAGCCTACCTGCAAGAATTGCAAGAAAGATAATATTGTCGATTCCTAAAACAATTTCCATGCCGGTCAATGTGACCAGTGGGACAATCCATTCCATTGCTTCCTGCCTCGATTAAATAACTTTCCTTGAATACAAATGACTTAGAAGGCATTATCATAACAAAAATAGTTTTAATGCCAGCACTAAGTTGTAAAATTCGTTTCTTTGCTGGGCAAGTGGAAGAATTGAGTATGCAAATGGATTACTATGATTTTATTGTGAATGTATATTCTGCGCTTGGTCTCGGGTTGCTCATTGGGCTTGAAAGGGAGTTCAGGCAACATCCTGCGGGCCTTCGGACAAATGCTTTGGTTTGTGTTGGTTCTGCCTTATTTATGTCGCTTACTTTTTTGCTGCACGATGAAGGCAGCCCCACCAGAATTGCATCTTACATTATTAGCGGGATTGGGTTTCTTGGCGGCGGAGTGATTCTTAAACAAGGTGTAAATATTCGAGGAATGAATACTGCTGCAACACTTTGGTGTAGTGCCGCGGTTGGTGCGATATGCGGTGCAGGGCATTGGGGATTTGCCATGGGTGGTGCTTTCACTGTATTACTGGTTCACTTGATATTTCGGCCAATATCTTACTGGGTATTGCGCCTTGATAGATTTTCTGAAGAAGAGATGAATTTTAAGATTAATGTGGTGATCACTTTTGGGAAAGACATAGCCATTAGAGCGGTGTTTGTAAAGTTTTTGGAATTAAATCCTGCACTTTCGTTGAAGTCTCTTGCAACTGCCAAGCAAGAGGCATTAAAGGAAACTGAAATTACCGCCCAGATGGTTTCGCCTGTGAACCAGCAGAATGCCATTCTGCATCTGGTTAATATTCTGAATGAAGAACCCGGAGTCCGAGTGGTAAGTTGGGAAAAAGAACTAAGAATAATTGATTAATAAAAGGATTATGGAAATGAGTCTTGAAAATAATGGTGGTGCCAATGGTGTTGCTTGGGATCTTAAGGATTTGTATTCCAGCCTTGGTGATCCGAAATTGGACCAAGATATTGCAGATGCCCAGAGACTAGCGCAGGAATTTGAAACGCAATATCGAGGGAAGATCAGCAGCCTTAAGCTTTCGGATGCGGCCTTTCTTTTGCAAGCTATCCAGCAGGTTGAATCCTTGTATGAAATCATGGATAGGCCTGCGATTTATGCATCGTTGGTGCATGCTGCTAAAACAGACGACGCTACGCATGGGGCATTGGTTGCAAAGACTCGTGAAACCCGGACTAAAATCAACCACCATATTTTGTTCTTTGATCTAGAGCTGATTAAAATTCCTGATGATGTTGCAACTGGGCTCGCAAAAAATCCTCAACTCTTAAAGTATGCACACTTTCTAGAGCAAAAGCGTGCGTGGAAGGCTCATTACCTTTCTGAACCTGAAGAAAAAGTTGTGGATGTTAAAACCCTTACGGGCAGGTCTGCATTTGTTAGGCTCTTTGATGAAACTGTTGCTTCGATGACTTATCCCTTCACCCAAGATGGTGTGGAACAAAAACTTTCATTTCAACAAATCAATGCCAAGCTTTACGATGCAGACCGTAGCATTCGAAAAGCAGGCGCAGAGGGAATTACCAAAGGGCTGAAAGAGCAAAACAAATTGCTTTCGTATCTCTTTAACACCTTGGTGCTCGATCATCAAAATGATTGTGAAGTTAGGAAGTTTCCCACCCCCATGACCTCTAGGCATCTTGCAAATGAAACTTCCGCTGAAATGGTTCAGGCCCTTATGGATTCGGTTGAGAAGCATGGGGCAACGGTGCATCGCTATTACAAATTAAAAAAGCGTTTGCTTGGCTTGCCTTCGCTTGAGGATTATGACCGATATGCGCCGATTCAAGGGGATTTGCCTTTGGTTTCGTGGCAGGATGCCTCAAAGCTTGTACGTGAGAGTTATCATGCACTTTCGCCCGAGGCGGGCAGGATAATTGATCAATTTTTTGATGCTAACTGGATTGATGCGGAACTAAGGCAAGGCAAGCGAGGCGGGGCTTTTTCTTCCAGTGCAATACCTTCCGTTCATCCGTATATTCTAATGAGTTACACTGGGAAAATGCGCGATGTTTCTACCCTTGCTCATGAGTTGGGCCATGGGTTGCATCAATATCTTTCCCGGAAAAATGGCTATCTCCAGTGCGATACGCCTCTCACCACTGCTGAGACTGCAAGTGTCTTTGGGGAAATGCTTGTCTTTAAAAAACTACTCGAAAAGTATCAAGAACCCAAAGTCAGGCTCGCTTTGCTCTGTGGGAAAATTGAAGATAGTTTTGCCACTGTTTTCAGGCAAGTTGTTCTTACTCGGTTCGAACAGAAAATGCACAAGGCACGAAAAGAAGAAGGTGAGCTTTCTTCGGAAAGATTCAACACGCTATGGGCCGAAGCTAATCAGCCTATGTTTGGCGACTCGGTTAATCTTTCGGAAAACTATGGCTATTGGTGGTCCTATATTGGCCATTTTATTCATGTTCCGTTTTATTGTTATGCTTATTCTTTTGGTGAGTTGCTGGTTCTCGCTTTGGTCCAAAAGTACGAGCAGGAGAAAGAATCGTTTGTGCCCAAGTACATGGATTTATTATCCCGCGGGGGTTCCGAATCTCCTGTAGATTTGCTTGCTAGAATGAACATCAATTTGAACGACCCTGGTTTCTGGGAGTTGGGGCTGAAGTTGTTGGATAGCATGGTTACCGAGGTGGAAGAGTTGGCAACTCAATTGGGAAAGTAGGGTTATGAAGCAGGAAATGGTGGATGTATTGAACCTTGAAGGTGAAGTGGTGGGGGTTGCAACCAGGCAGGAGATGCGCATGGGTCGTTTGCCCCATCGCTGTGTTTACATTCTTGTGTTTAACAAAAAGGGTGAAATTTTTATTCATTTAAGAACTGCGACTAAAGATGTTTTTCCTTCGCATTGGGATGTTTGTGCGGGCGGGGTGGTGGCTGCTGGAGAGGATTTTGAAACAGGGGCCAGACGCGAGGGCTTTGAAGAATTAGGCATCTTGTCAGAACCACAATTCTTGTTCCCGTTTCGATATGAAGATGAATATACCACTGTTTTTGCAAAAGTTTATCATTGCATTCATGATGGGCCTTTTGTTCTACAGGAAGAGGAAGTGGTGCGGGGTGAGTTCGTTAGTTTAATAGAATTGGGGAAACGAATTGCCGTTGAAAAGTTTTGCCCTGATGGATTGAAGGTGTTGGAGGAAGCAAAAAACTTTGGGGTAATATGACCAAGTTTGGGTTGGATTTCTAATAAATAATGTTGAATCCCCTTGCTAGATTCCGATACTTATAGATAATTACTAATATTAAGAATTCTAGTTTGTCGCTCCTATAGAAAGTTCCGAAAATGGCATCTGATAGAACTGACCTTTCCAATAAAGATTTTTCAATGCAGGACCTTTCTAACACCAGTCTTGTTGGGGCGTTGCTGGTCAACACTAATTTTCAGCAGGCGATTTTGTTTGAAACTAACTTTTCCAAAGCCGATTTGACGGGAAGCAACTTTATTGACGCCAACCTTTTTGGTTCCAAAATGATTCAGACGGTCTTGGTAAATTCGAAAATGAAAGGTGCTACTCTGGTTGGCGCTAATTTTTCCAATGCCAATATGAGTGGTGCTGATCTTTCCAATGCGGATCTTACCCGTGCCAATTTTTATAAAGCCAATCTTTCTGGCGCCAATCTTTCTGGTGTTAAACTAGGCCAAGCAGACTTTTCTGAATCCAACCTGACTGGTGCAATTCTCCCCCCTAATTTTAAATCTTGAGCTTATTCGTTCACTTAAGATTGAATTGGTTTATCTGAATTCCCATAGGTGTATATATCCCGCCATGTCTGCTACTGCGATACGCGTGCCATCAGGTGAAAATGACAAGGCATGAAACCAGTCTTTAAATTGTCCGCCCCTTGGCTTTCCTAATTCTTTGACCATCTTGCCTTCTGCAATATTCCAAATGCGCACAACCGTATCCCTGCCGGTGGAGGCAAGGTGTTTTCCATCAGGATGAAAGCACAGATCAGTAACACCATACTGGTGTATGGGAGATAGTTCACGAATTTTTTTGCCCGTCGATGGGTCTATTAAGAATATCTTGCCCTCACCTTCGCCCCCTCTTCCCAGTGCCAATATTTTGCCATCTCTTGAGTAGGCAGCAGATGCGATTTGCATGTCCTTAAATTCTTTGCTTAAATCGTATTGAACGGTTGAGGTTGCAATATCCCAGAGTTTTACTGCGGTGTGCCTGCCTGAATCAAACACTAGGGGATACCTTTCAGACACCAAAGACTGTTTTAAATCCGGGGAGATCGCAACAGCGAAAGCCCAGCCTTTCACCTGCCAGCGCTTTTTTTCAGCCCCCGTTTTTCGATCATACACCACCACTTGCCCCGCATCATCTCCAGTTATCAGCGTGGTTTCATCTTGGCTTAAGGATGCGCCGATTATCCATTCTTTGCCTTGGATTATTTTTAAGGCATCCTGGGTTTGAACTTCTGCTTTTAATGGCGTTGGCGGTTTTCTACCTGAATTCTTATTGCGGGTTATATCTTCAATCGTGCGAGCGTTTAATACATGCTTGGCCATGCCCGATGGTTTTGCTTCGATATCCCAATACTTTACCGTGTGATCATTACTTGCGCTAATCAGCCAGCGGTTCTCTGCGCATAACAAGCGATTGATGATGTTGGAATGCCCAACCATTTGTCTGACTGGCTTAGGCGAGCTATAAAGTGGTCGTTCCGATTTGTCGGCGGGTTTACTTTTTTCGGAAGTGATTTCGACCAGTGGTTCTGGCTTTTCGGGAAGTTCCCAGAGTAGGATTTCGCCAAGGTTGTTGCCTGCAGCGAAGTGTTTGTCGCCTATGAAACTTACTGCGGAAACCCAATCTGCATCCCAGGTGAAAGACCAAAGCAGCATAGCTTTATCGAAGTTCACGCTTTTGTTTGCTGCTGTGTTTTTCATAGCAGAAGGTCCTTAATAGGTTTGGATCCTTCGGGCGTGGCCCAAATCGGTCTAGTCCCCACGAAATGTTTTGTGCGTGGGTTAACTCCCAGCGCAGTATATATAGTTGCGAATAAATCGCCTTCGCTTACGGGGTTTGTTGCCACATCACGGCCATCGGCATCGGTTGATCCGTAGACGACTCCACCTTTGATTCCCCCGCCTGCAAGTACGATAGTCCAGCCTCGGATGAAATGGTCGCGACCTGCGCGGTTATTGATTTGTGGCGTGCGACCTACCTCGCCCATCCATACGACCAATGTGTTTTGCAATTGCCCTGTGCGTTCTAAATCGATCAGCAGCCCCGACCATGCGGGATCGAGTATTTGCATGTTGGCCTTATGGCAGACAAAATTGTCGGCATGGCTATCGTAATTATCTTGGCCGATTTCGACAAAGGGTACCCCGGCCTCGGTTAACTTGCGAGCGAGAAAGCAGCCCCTACCAAAATCACTTGCACCATATAATTCCTGATGCTTTGGCCATTCCTTGGTGGTATCAAACAACGATTTTGCTTTTAGCAATCGCCAGGCTCTTTCTTTGGCAACACGATGGCTTTCGTAAGCATCAGCACTGTTTTCTTTTTTGTGTTCGGCTTCCATGAAGCGGAGTAAATCATTGCGTCTGGATTCGTTCGCTGCGGGTAGATACGGGCTGGTGAAGTATGGCATGTTGCCATTGCGTTCGATTCCGAAGGGTTCGTAACGGGGCCCTAGGTAGCCTGAACCAGCGTTCCCTGTAGGCCCCATGCGCACGAAGCTGGGAAGGTCTGCATCAGTTTGGCCAAGGTATTTTGCGATCATAGCGCCTAGTTCTGGGTGCGGCATGCGTTCGGATTGTTTGTAACAGGTGTGCATGTGGTAGATGCCATCGGGGTGATCTGGGGAAGTGGTTCGCATGCTTCGAATGATGCCTAATTTGTCGACCTGTTGAGCGATTTTGGGTAGGTATTCGCAAACTTTGTAGCCAGGCAGTTTGGTTTGGATTTCACGGAAAGGGCCAGCAGTGGCTTTGCCCGGTTTCATATCAAAAGTATCGATTTGGCTGGCTCCGCCGTTCATCCAAAGAAGGATACAGCGTTTGCCTAGTTTTTGAGCCATCGAGGCGATGCTATGAGAATGGAAAAGCCCACCCCAGTTAGGGACGGTGGCGCCTGCACCTGTTGCAAGAGATCCTTTTAGCAAGGCTCTGCGCGAGAAATGTTCACTCTTTTTGCATTCACCAGAGGTCGATTGATCGTTCATTTTATTGCCGTTTAATTGGTTAGTGATTGAAACGAAACTCGCTCATGTTCATAAGTACCCAGATTGCTTCTTCCACAAGGTTTTCTGATTTTGGTTCGCTTTGTAAATAGGATGCAAACTTTGCTCTTTCGGAATCTTTGGGGTATCTGGTCAAAACTGAAAGGAACATTTTGTCGACGCGTTGATCCCAAGGTTCTTTTGAAAGATTGATGGTGTCTGCAAGGTTGCCTTTTTTACGGCTGATAAAGGCACGAACATTGCTGCTGTTGTTGAGGAAGAGATGCTCGCTTAGGCTGCCTTGGAAATCACCTAAGCCATTGGTGGGTTCACCGAAGTACCTGCGAAAATATTCACCAGTAGAACCTTCGCTTTTCTGTTCTGGGTCACCTCCCGCTACTTTCATGACTGTTAGAATTTCTTCAGCAGAAAGTGGCCTGATGCGTGCGCGCTCAAAATGTTTGGGAAGAGACTCTTTGTTCTCGCCCTTGCTTCCGAGTTGATAAGTCTCACTACTAACTATTTCCCGTATCAGCCATTTCGTGTCGAATTGATGAGCGATGAATTGTTCGGTAAGATTATCTAAAAGATCTGGAAGAGTGGGCTTGTTGTCGGTTCCGAAATTGTCGACAGGGTGAACAATGCCCCGGCCCATGAATTGACTCCATATCCGATTGACTGCGGCCTTTGCGAAGAAAGGGTTTGATGGTGCGGTTGCCCATTGCGCAAGTTTTTCTTTGCGGGAAAATTGAGGCTTTGGCATGGATTTCGTACCGCTCTTGAATTCTGGTTCTTTATAGTCTGCTGGTAATGATGGTTCTTCGAGCAGTGCGCCTGAAAGGAATTTTGGTTTTACAGGCTCACCCTTTTTGCCTGGTTTTAACTCTTTTTGATTCCCAGAAAATAACACTTCTCCGCTATTCTTTTCGCCTATCTTGAATTTCTTCAATTGCTTTTCACCACTCCCTGATGCCCCTTGATCCATCACAACCAGCCTGACAAAGAATCCTGTCATGCCATAGAAATCTTTTTGTAACAACTCGGTGAAAGGGTGATCATGGCATCGGGCGCATTGGATTTGAGTGCCTAGGAAAATGCGGCTAAACGATTCGGTAAGGTCTTCTGGTTTGTTGTTGAATTGTGCGTAGTAGAGTTCAGAACCTTCTTGCTCTGCAAGGATTAAATCACGGACCCAAAGATCAAAGGGTTCGTTCTTTGTGAATTTTTCACCGAGCCATTGTTTGAACAGTGTGCGGTTTCGCGTGGCATCTTGATTCGGAGGGTTGCGCCCGAATAAGGTTAAATCCCACAGCGTTGTTTGATGCTGCGCAAATTGGGTATCGTTTAGCAATCGCTCGATCAACTTATCGCGTTTCTTTTCATCCTGATCTGCGAGAAATTTCTTGGCTACATCATAACTGGGAATGGTTCCTAAAAGATCGAGATAGACCCTTCGCAAAAAGGTGGAGTCATCGCACTTCCCTTCCGCCTTGATTTTTTCCTTCTTCCAGGATTCTTGTACCGCTTTATCGATCGTTTGCCTGAGTGGCGTTGATTCTGGTTTGTTTTGCTTGATTGCAACTTGGGCCAAGCTCATAGTTCCACTAACAAGCATCAGAATGCAGGCAAATTTGATTCTAAGAAAGTTTGAATTCGGCATCATGGCGAGCCTGAATTGTTGGTGAAGACTTAATCGGGAAGGAAATCGCTAAGAACCTTGGCAGGAAA